>OBJX01000041.1_pt1 | contig 156184 bp, 150 predicted proteins | sample 1481631 | NCBI WGS metagenome assembly OBJX01 (sample SAMN02364490, study PRJEB22542) | human gut metagenome | isolation source: fecal sample | host: premature infant | place: USA: Chicago, IL | collected 2012-01
CAACATAGGCTTATAGCCTCAGAGAAAACCACGTCTTTTAGGCGTGGTTTTTATTTTGTTCATTTTCTTGAATAATTAAATTAGTAATTTCTCGTGATTCCGTATTTTTAGCGAGTTCAGTTTTAAAAGTATAATGCTGATCATAGGCTGTTGTAAAAAAGCAAGAATATAATACATCTAAAATAAGTGAGATGGATTCTAGTGAAGAATAAGCACCAATTTTTGAATATGATTTTTCTCTTGTTGTAACCCGTAAAACAATATCAGCTAATCGAGTTAAACTATTTTCACCAATACTTGTTATTGCGATAATAGGGACATTCTTTTTCTTTAAAATATTAGCAATTTTAATAATTTCACCAGATTCTCCAGAATATGAAAGACAAATTCCTAAATCATTAGAATTGGCCATCATTGCTTCTTGATAGATATTGCTATTTAACACAAAAACTTCAGCATTTTTACCGATGTGGCGTAATTTAAAAACAAATTCTTCAGCTGGAAATGATAAATTAGAAACACCAAAAACTTTAACAGTATTACTTTTTTGTAATGCTCTCACTGCTTTTTGCAGTGTATCGTGATGAATTAATGAAAGGGTATCATTAAGACTTTCAGTTTTTAACTGTGTTATTTTGTTAGCGATATTCATAATTGAATCTGTTTTTAAAAAAGGTTGATTGGCATCTATATTTAAATGACTTTTGTGCAAATATTGAACTTCTTCTAAAAAGGCGTTTTTAAAATTATTATAACCACTGAATCCTAATTTTTTAGAAATTCTAACCAATAGCGATGGTGAAGTATATGTTTCACCAGCAATCATCGTTGTCGAATAATCTTTTATTCGCTCTTGTTTTGTTAAGATAAAATCAATAACTATTTCTTCACTTGGAGAAAATTTTGTGTTTTTCATTTTTTCTTGTAATAGCATTGCTCGCCCTCCTGGTATTATCGTTTCTATTATATTCTATCATAACAAATATGATAAGCAATGGATTAAGCAAAGCGGTTTGTAAAAGGCTTTTACAAATGATACTTGTATTTATAAAGATAAATGAGAAAGCTTTTCTAAAAGGATAAAACTAGCTTTAATGTCATCTTTATTTGAATTAAGATAGGTTTATCAAAAGGAGGAAGATTTATGAAAGTAGTTGTTATAGGGGCATGTGGACATATCGGTTCATATTTAGTGCCTAAATTAGTGAAGGGAGGGTTTAAAGTTGTAGCAATTAGTCGGGGTAAAAGTAAGCCATACATAAATGATCCTGCTTGGAAGATGGTAGAACAAGTAGTTTTAGATCGTAATAAAGATGAAGACTTTGCTTATAAAGTTGCTAAAATGAATGCTGATATTGTTGTAGACTTAATCAACTTTAATATCGAAGATACGAAAAAAATGGTTACAGCATTGAAGGAAATTAAGATATCTCATTATTTATATTGTTCATCGATTTGGGCTCATGGTCGAGCAGAATTTTTACCAGCTGATCCAAATAGTTTAAAAGAGCCTTTGGATGATTATGGAGTTGATAAATATCAAAGTGAGTTGTATTTAAAAGAACAGTATCGCAAAAATGGTTTTCCAGCAACGATAATTATGCCAGGTCAAATTTCTGGACCAGGCTGGACAATTATTAATCCTCTTGGGAATACAGACTTTTCAGTATTTCAAAAAATTGCAAATGGGCAGGAAATCTATTTACCAAATTTAGGTATGGAAACTTTACATCATGTCCATGGTGATGATGTTGCGCAAATGTTTTATCAGGCAATCACTCATAGAAATCAAGCATTAGGAGAGAGTTTTCATGCGGTTGAAAGAGAATCAATGACTTTATATGGGTATGCTAAAGCAATGTACCGTTATTTTAATCAAGAGCCTAAAATTAAATTTTTGTCATGGGAAAAATGGTGTAAATATGTTAATGATGATGAATTAATAGATCATACTTATTATCATATTGCAAGAAGTGGGGAATATAGTATTGAAAATGCACAAAAATTGTTAGAATATTCACCTAAATATACAACCTTAGAAACAGTGGAACAAGCAGTAGCCAGCTATATTGAAAGAGGGATTATTACCTTATAATTAAGAATAAATATAAATAAAAAGAGCATAATGATTTTATAGAATAAAAGGAGCGTACAAATAATGATTGAACCAGATACTATAAAATTATTACGAGAATGTGATGCAGGGATTAAGATGGGTGCAGCTTCAATCGATGATGTTTTAGATTATGCACATGATGAAACGTTAAGACAGCATTTAATTGACTGCAAAAGAGAACATGAGCAGTTAAAAGAAGAGATTCAAACTCTTTTAGATAAGTTTCATGATGAAGGCAAAGAACCTAATCCAATGGCTAAAGGCATGTCTTGGGTCAAGACAAATGCTAAATTGGTTATGCATGAATCTGATCAAACGATTGCCGATCTAATAACTGATGGATGCAATATGGGAGTAAAATCTCTTAATAAATATCTTAATCAATATGAAGCAGCTGATGAAAAAACGAAAGATATTACAAAAAGATTAATTAATCTTGAGGAAAAATTAGTAATTGATATTCGGCAGTTTTTATAAATAGCAAAAAGCCTTTTACATATAGTAAATGGCTTTTTTTATTGTTGAACCTAATTTAAAAGATAGATCGAAAGATTTAAATAACCAGCAAAAGTTACCCAAATAAGATATGGGAGCATTAGATAGCCAGCTAATTTATTTGTTTTGTAAAATAGGATTGCTGTTATTAAGATAAGCAGCCATAAAATTATTAGCCAAATAAAGGCAAGTAAGTACAACCTAAGATTAAAGAAGATAATAGGCCAAATAAAATTGAAAAAAAGCTGAATCTTATAAATGAAAAGAGTTACATGCTGAGAAGACTCTGTAGTCAAGACTAGATAGGATGCTATTCCCATTAAAATATATAGAACAGTCCAAACGATTGGAAATAGCCATCCCGGTGGTGATAGCACTGACTTTTGAATTGTTTCAAATGTGGTCATAGCATCGTGTGTAAGAAATGCTGAAAGAGTACCTACAAAAAGGGGAATAATAATACATATAATTAATTTCTGCCATTGAATTTTTATAAAATCACCTCATCAAAAATATATGAAAAAAATAAAATTATATGCTTGTTGATAAAATTTAGGGTATAATATCCTGAGTAAAAGAGTTTTAGAGAAAAGGTGATTGTAGATTACTGAGGTTGTGGTAAAATAATTATGTGATGAGCTAGATATAAGGAGGAATAATCATGGCATTATTTGATGATCTAAGTAAAAAAGCAGCAAAACTGACAGAAAAAACAATTGAAAAATCATCTGAATTAGCGGATGTCGCGAAAACGAGAGTGAGTATAAAAAGTGCTCAGGCTGATTTAGATGAGAAGTTTATTGAATTAGGCAAACTGTATTATGAAATTATTAGTAATGATAATATTTTTGATGAAAAGACAGCAGCAATCGTTCAGGAAATTGACAGTATTAATACACGAATAAAAGAATTAGAAGCAAATTTGGATAAATAAAACCTGTTGAGGATCATACTTCAACAGGTTTTTCATATTCTTTTTCAATATCATGCCAAAATTCAGCGTTTTTAATTCCTAAATTATCAGGGTGGAAAATTGGATCTTTTCCTTCCTTTTTTTGAATACTATAGTCTTTTAAACATTTAAAAGCAATTTTACCTAACAATAAAATTACGACAATATTCATGATTGCCATAAAGCCCATCAAAACATCAGCTAGATCCCAAATAGTATTAAAACTAGCTTGGGCACCAAAGAAAATTATAATTACAGTAATAATTCTAAAAATAAATAAAGCTTTTTTGTTGTCAATAATAAATTTAAAATTACTTTCAGCATAGCAATAGTTTCCAATCAAAGAAGAAAAAGCAAATAAGAAAATAGAAATTGTTATAAAATGAATACCAAATTCACCTACTTCAGCAAAAATAGCTTGTTGAACATAAGGCATTCCTGTTAATCCAGATTCTGTCCCATAATTTAGTAGCATAAAAGCAGTAGTGGAACAAATTAACATAGTATCAATAAAAACAGAGATGGTTTGTACTAAACCTTGTTTTACAGGATGAGAAACATCTGCGGTTGCTCCAGCGTTCGGTGCGGATCCCATTCCAGCTTCGTTAGAAAAAAGCCCACGTTTGATTCCATGCATTACACAAGAGCCGGCAAATCCTCCTGCAATCGCTTTAAAATCAAATGCTTGATTAAAAATATCACTAAATATTTCTGGTAGCTGATTAAGATTGCTAAAGGTTATGTATAAACCAAGTAATATATATAAAATAGCCATGACTGGTACAACTTTGGAGCTAATGATCCCGATTCGATGGACTCCGCCAAAAATAACCGCAGCAGTAGCTAAAGCTAAAACTGCACCAATAACAAAGGCAACTAATTCATTGTTTGAAAAATAATATTCGACGGCACTACTAACATTATATGCTTGCAATGGATTAAAGCCAAAAATAAAGCAAGCAATCAACAGACACGAAAAAATAATTCCTAACCAGCGTTTTCCGATAGCTTTTTCAATATAATAAGCTGGTCCTCCACGAAATGAGTCGCCGTCTTTTTCTTTATAGACTTGGGCTAAGGTTGATTCAATAAAAGCACTGGCTCCACCAATCAGAGCAATTATCCACATCCAAAAAATAGAACCAGCTCCACCAGCAGCCAAAGCTGTAGCAACACCAGCAATATTACCAGTTCCTACTCGTGATGCAGTTGAAATCATTAGTGCTTGAAAAGATGAAACACCATCATCATGATGTGATTTTTCCTTAAGAAGTCGAATTCCTTCTGGTAACATTCTAAATTGAACAAATTTAGTTCGAATTGTAAAATACACCCCGGTTGCAACAAGCAGAGCAATTAAAATATTGCTATATAAAAATTCATTGATTAATCCAAGTAATTCTTGAATTGATATCACGCATTCACTTCCTTTCATTAATTAATCTTGATTATAAAGCGCAAAAATGCATTATAATCATACTTTTGTATGTTACCATGTTTGATTTCTACTGTAAATAAGAATGCACAAAAAGTGTATCCATTAGGATACACTTTTAGACAAATTATTGATGATACTTATCCTCAAATTCTTGTAAAGGAATTGGTTTAGAATAATAAAACCCTTGAATAATATTGCAGCCTAAACAAACCAACAGTTCTATTTGTTTTTCAGTTTCAACTCCTTCAGCGACACAGGCAACATTAATTTTTTTACACATTTCAATTATATGATGTAAGATAGTTTGACATTTATCGTTATTTACTAATGTGTCGATCATTGATTTATCAATTTTTAATTCATCAAAATTTAAAGTTGATAATAATGACATATTTGCATATTTAGCACCGAAGTCATCTAGTGAAATATTAAAACCGAGATCTTTAATGCGCTTAGAAATCGTAGCAATGATACTACGATCGATATTTCCAATGCTTTCAGTAATTTCAAGAGTTATGAAATTGTTAGGAATATTATACTTATTTTTAATTCGTTTTAAGGAATTAGTAAAGTCAGATTCTAGAAGGGTAAGGCGAGAAATATTGACAGAAATAGGAATTAATTCTTTTCCTTCTTTTTGCCAACGCTCAAGAATTTCACAAATTTGTTCAAACATATAAAAATCTAAGTAACGAGTCATTCGTTCTTTTTCTAATGTGGGAATAAATTTATTTGGCATGATTAAGCCGTGACCGGGATATTCAAGTCGGACCAAAGCTTCGGCCGAAACAACTTTGTTTTGATCAATATCAAATTTTGGCTGTAAGTAAACAACAAATTGTTTTGCTTTAAAACATTTGAGAAGATTTTCAAGTTTTTTAGGTGAATAGTGTTTTTTATATGTATCAGCTCGTTCATAGTATATTTGTTTGTTGATCATCATTAATTCTTCGGCTTGGTGAATCAAATCATTAATATCCATGTTATCTTCACTCCATGTGTATCCAAGTGAGACACCATTTGGAGTTGAACCGAGTAAAGTATCTTCCATCTGCTTAGTAGCTTCAATAAATTGTTTATACTCAAGATTGTTTACAATAATGATGAATTCATCACCACTTAATCTAAAGATTTTTTCGCTTGGGAAATATGAATTCATAATACTAGAAATAATCGTAATTATTTTATCACCATGGTAATGTCCAAAATCGCGATTAATTTCTTTCAAGCCGTTGATATCTGCAAGAATGACTCCTTGAGAGTAAACAGCACTATTTTCATAACTCAAAAATTGAGTAAAACTATTACGATTAAGTAAGCCGCTTAAGTTATCGTGATAAAGATTGTACTGTGTTTTTTCATATAATCGACGTTTCTTTATCTCGTTGACGATAGAAAAATTGATAGAATCAAGTAATGCAATTGTATTTTGGTTAATTGAAGGATTGTCAACACCAATATAGCCTGCAAAAATGCCAGTTTCCTCATAGGGAATTGTCACTAAAGAATGGGCTTCACGACTAATAAAGTGTGCATATTCTCGAGGATGCTCTTTTTTGATGGCTTCACAATCATTGATAATTAGATTATTATGATGTTCAAAAGCTTCATAAATATAAGGAATTTCATTTAAATCAATCCGCTGTAGTTGGTCACGATAGTGAGGATAGTTTTCTCGGCACCATTCATAAGTGTTTGAACCAATTTTTGTATTTAGGTCAATTTCAACGATATATGCTCTTGTTGCTTGGTAAAAATTGCCAATGATCTCTAAAACGTTGTTAATAGCTTCTTCAAGAGTGTCCGGAATTGTCAAGGCTTGAAGACAATCTAAAATCGTTTTTTCAATTGCAAATTCAGTAGGAACACGTTGAAGATTGAAGTTATGAGTATCAGAAACATCAACAGCAATTTCCATTCGCACAGGTGTTCCTTCCCATAATACTAATTTATCTTTAACAATATAGTCTTTATTTAGATGCTGATTGCTAAACTCCCAAATATAAAATTCATTAAGATTTAATTTAGCATTAGTACAAAATGGGCAGGGGCTAGTTCGACCTTGTAGAGCTTCGTAACATTTAATATGATTATATTCTCCCGCTTCAATTCCGGTGATTTCACGTCCCTTTCGATTTAAGTATAGTAATTCATAAGTATCTAGGCTGCTAACATAAACAATTTCATCAAGTTCATCAATTAGCCAGCCTTTACTAATATAATTAGTTACAGGAGTTATATCCTGATAGCTATCATTAAAAGCAAAATATTGCGATTTGCCCAGTTTTTTTGCTCGATAGAGAGCAGAATCGGTTTGTTCAAACAATTCGTGTAATGTTTTACCGTCATCAGGGCTAAAAGTAATACCAATTGAACTGCTGATCGTATATTCTTGATAATTTGATGAGTAATAAAGATGAAGTTCTTCAAGAATGATACTAGCTTTATGGTAAACATATTTCTTGGAGGGAATATCTTTAATGAAAATAATGAATTCATCGCCGCCATAACGCCCAATAATTGCTTTGTTATTAAAAATATTTGTTAGCTTATGAGCAATCTCACATAAAACGGTATCCCCAAAACTATGACCAAGATTATCGTTGATATTTTTAAAGTTATCAATATCAATCAATAATAAAGCACTACTAGACTCTCTTTTTTTATTTAAATATTCATTAACAATTTGACCAAAAGCGGTTCGATTGTATAGTTTAGTGAGCGGATCGGATTGAGATTGGCGCAATAATTCTAATTCATGTATTTTCTTATCATTAATATCTTTTACATAGACAAAGCCAAATAATTTATTTGTTTCACCAACGTGTAAGAGATGAATCGTTGTACTGACCCAGCCTTGTTTTTGAGTTGCATTGAGCGAACGATATTCACAATATACTTCCGTAATCCCCTGTTCAAATAATTTCTTTAAACGGTGAGGATGTAATTCTTGGTAGAATTTATTTTTATCATCAGGATGGACGCATTTTTTAGTCCAGCGAAGTAAAAACTCACTATAACTACAGTTAGTGTTTAAGTCAACTAGTTTTAACATGTTAACGGTATTTTCGATAATATCTTCGATAATTAAATCATCATCAATATTAATTTCATAGGATACTAAAGCATCTGATGCTATTGCTGCTTTAAACTGTCCCTCATGAAGATATTTTTGATGACTGATTTCTAGATTTTTTAAAACTTTTTTGTTTTCAGTAATATTTTCGACTAAACAAATTATATATACTGACTGATTATTGTATATAAAGGATAGTCTAGAACGAGTCCAAATCAAGTCATTATCTTTATTAAATGATTGAGTCTCAATTTCGAGAAATTCTTCTTTCTTTTGAATGATACTAGTAATTGTATTTTTTACTTTTTGATAATCATTAGAATAGGGAAGAGAATAGTTGAAGCCGTCATTACGCTTGTATTTAAAAAGTTGATAATAAAGATCATTAGCATATTCAAAATGAAAATTATGACGATATGTAATGATTGCACAAGCAGTATTTAAATGGTTACAGATCTTAGTGATCATATCAAGATTATATGGATTAACTGGCATTCTATTTTCCTCCTTATTAAATTAGAAAAAATAGCTCTACCTCATTATACTACTAAAGCAATTATATCGGTTGAATTATTTTAATGTTTGATTAATATTCCAGCAATGATCTAATGGTCCACTGCCATGACCTAGGTTAAGATTAGCTTTTAAAGCCCCGGTAATATAGACTTTAGCTCTAGTAACGCTTTCTTCAATTGAATATTCTAAAGCTAGATTGGAAGCAATTGCTGAAGAAAGGGTACAGCCAGTGCCATGAGTATTAGGATTATTAATTTTTTCTCCTGTCAACCAAGTAATATTTCCCCGGTAATAAAGAAGGTCATCAGCCCGTTCTTCAAAATGGCCCCCTTTGATCAAAATGTAGCCGTGGTACCATTCACTAATCATCTTTGCGGCTGTAATCATGTCATCTTTAGTATTAATTTTTAAATTTGTTAAAACCTGTGCTTCAGGGATATTAGGGGTAATAATAGTAGCTAATGGAATAAGCTTTTCTTTCAAGAGTCTTAGAGCATTGTCAGCTAATAAACGAGATCCGCTAGTAGAAACCATAACAGGATCAACAACGATAGGACAATCTTTTTGTGATGTTAATTTATTTACGATCATTTCAATTAATACTGGACTGGAAACCATTCCAATTTTAATTGCATCAGGATAAATATCTTCAAAGACACAGTCAAACTGTTCGGCTAAAAAATCAGGTTTTACTTCCATAATATCTCTAACACCTAATGTGTTTTGGGCCACTAAGGCAGTAATAATACTCATCCCGTAGACTTTATGAGCTGTCATGGTTTTTAGATCCGCTTGAACTCCTGCTCCACCTGTTGGATCAGTTCCTGCGATAGTTAGAACTTTTTTCATAATCATCTCTCCATTTCTGATAAATTTTTTAAATTTAAATCACTTATTTTGCAAATTTCATCCCAATCATCTTGATTACTTTGATCTGCAACGGCCCATACTGTAAAACCTTGCTTTTTTGCAGCAATTATTGCATGAAGGGCATCTTCAATAACAATGCATTCATCTTTATGGAGGTGTAATGCAGAGATTGCATAATTGTAGGCCTCGCCACTGCGTTTATCTAAAGTAGTATGATCACATGTAATAATTTCATCAAATTTTGATGTTAGATTATATTTATCAAGAATGTTAATTGTTGCTTGATAATTATTTGCAGTTAATAAGCACAGTTTTTTATGATGGTTAAAACAGTTAGTAATAAATTCCAAAGCCCCTGGTTTTAAGGGGATTTCGCTTAAATAAATATGATTCAATAAACTATTAACTTCATTGATTAAAACATCAAGAGGCTCTTTTAATTGATATGTCTCAGCGATGTATTTAATTGCTTGGTTAATTGATAGTGGTGCCAAGATATCTTTAAGATTTGCCTCAGGGGTAATTCCTTTTAATTCGAGAAAACGACTGCCTAATTCATTCCAAATGTGCATCGAATCAAGCAAAGTTCCATCCATGTCAATGATATAACCTTTAATCATAGATTCCTCGGGCATGTGCTTTTAATTTAGCGGCTGCTTCTTTTATATCAGGAGCGCTCATAATGGCTGAAACAACAGCAATACCATCAATTTTTGTTCCTTTTAAGAGTAGGCAATTGTCTTGGTTGATACCACCGATTGCTACAACAGGTAAGCCAATTTTTGTAGTTATTTCATGTAATTGGGTAAAGCTCACTGCTGTAGCATCATCTTTAGTTGAAGTATTGAACATGGCTCCCACTCCTAAATAATCAGCACCATCTTCCTTGGCGGCAAGAGCTTCTTTTAAGTTGTGAGCAGAAACCCCAATAATTTTATGAGGACCGATTATTTTTCGAACTCTTTTAACAGGCTGATCATCTTGACCGATATGAATTCCATCACTGTCTACAGCCAATGCTACGGCTACATTATCGTTGATGATAAAGGGAATATGGTATTTAGAACAAATTGTTTTGACTTTTTTTGCTTGAATAGTAAATTCTTCATCAGTTAAATTTTTTTCGCGTAATTGAACCATTGTTACTCCACCTAAAATAGCTTGTTCAATATCTTCTTCAAGTGAACGATCGTTCAACCAGCTGCGGTCGCTGACTAAATATAGTTCTAGCATGTTTCTAGTGAAGTTCAATTTTAACACCGGCTTTCAATTGATAATAATTAATTGTACTCAAGGCATCGATTAAATGCATTCTAAAACTGCTTGTTCCACTATTGTCATTACGAACTCTTTGATCAGCTAACTCACCACAGTATCCCATCATTGCAATCGTATAAGCAGTAGTTTCTAAAAGATCATTTTGACCAATAGCGGTTGTTGCTCCAAGAATTGCCGATAACATACAACCTGTTCCTGTGATTCGTGACATCATTGCACAACCGTTAGTGATTACATAGGTTTTTTCTTGATTGGCAACAATATCAATTGCTCCAGTGATTGCGATTACGGCACCGGTTTCTTGACTAAATTTCTTAGCAAAACTAATAACTTCATTAAGATTTTCAGTTGTTACAATATCATTGATATTGGCATCGACTCCTTGAGTTGAAGTCATATTCATTGCTAGGGCTTTTATTTCGGAAATATTTCCTCGAATAACACTAAAATTAATTTCTTCAAGTAGTTTTTTTGCAGTATTAGTCCGAAGTTTGCTAGCTCCAGCACCAACAGGATCGAGAACAACAGGGTGATTTAAATGGTTAGCCATTTTTCCTGCTTTGATCATTGAAGCAACTGTCCTTTCATTCAGCGTACCAATATTGATTACTAAAGCATTACAGATTGTTGTAATTTCCTCAACTTCATGAATGTCATCAGCCATAATGGGGCTGCCATTAACAGCTAAGATGGCATTAGCACAATCATTGACAGTAACATAGTTAGTAATGCAATGCACAATTGGATTGCGTAATTTAATTTCTTCTAAAACTTTTTCAAACATATTCTTCCTCACTTTCTTAAAGCACTAAAAAGAGAATATGCCAAGTGCCATATTCCCTACTTATTGTTAGTGAGTATGTCCCTACGTTGGCATTATCCAAATCAGGTTAGCGGTCGAAGTTCACAACTTCCTCTCGGCCTGTTTACAAGCTCCCGTGCTTTAACTATATCATAGCATTTTCAAACTATTTCAGCAAACTAAGTATCAAAATTTTTTTGCGTTGATAATAAAAGAAGATTGAAATGCATAATTATATCGAGTATAATTAGTAGGGTTAGCGTTAAAACCCAGAACGGAGCGATAAAATGAAAAATAATTATGATGTTGTGGTTGTTGGAGCGGGACCAGCAGGAATCATGGCCTGCTATGAACTGTATTTGAAACAGCCGGAATTGAACGTATTGCTTATAGATAAAGGTCAGGATGTTATGAAACGTCACTGTCCGATCAAGGAAAAGAAGATCAAGTCCTGTCCAATCATCAGGAACAATGAACCGGGCTGTCTTCCTGCCTGTTCGATTACAGCCGGATTTGGCGGTGCCGGTGCCTATTCTGACGGTAAATTCAATATTACCAGTGAATTTGGCGGCTGGCTGACTGACTATCTTTCAACCAATGAGGTTGAAGATGTAATCAACTATGTTGACAATCTTTATTTAAAACACGGAGCAACCAGAGAAATAACGGATCCTACGACTGACAAGGTCAAAGAAATTGAACATCGAGGCTATGCAGTAGGATTAAAACTGCTGCGGGCCAAGGTAAGACATTTAGGAACAGAAGAGAATCTGCGGATCATGACAGAAATGTCAACGGAACTGAAAGAACATATTGATATGGCATTTAGAACAGCTGTAAAGGAAGTGCTGGTTGAAGACGGACATGCTGTCGGGGTAGTTCTGGAAAATGATGAGGTCATCAAAGCGAAGAAGATCGTACTGGCACCAGGACGAGACGGTTCTGCCTGGCTGACAAAAGTACTGAAACAGCATGGACTGGAGCTTTATAATAATCAGGTCGATATAGGAGTGCGGGTAGAGACCAGCAATATCGTAATGGAAGAGATCAACAGCAATCTGTATGAAGGTAAATTTGTCTATAATACAAGTGTCGGAACAAAAGTAAGAACATTCTGTTCAAATCCGTCAGGGCATGTAGTAATAGAGAATCACAGCGGGACGATGCTGGCGAACGGACATGCCTATCATGATCCGAAGCTGGGGAGCAAGAATACCAACTTTGCGCTGCTGGTATCCCATACCTTCAGCGAGCCGTTCAATGAACCGAATGAATTTGCACATGAGGTGAGCAGACTGGCGAACAAGCTGTCAAACGGATCAGTCATGGTGCAAAGATATGGAGATATCAAGAAAGGGAGAAGAACGACTTACAAGCGTTTGAAAGAAGGGTATACAGAGCCGACCTTAGCAGAGGCGGTACCGGGAGATCTGGGGCTGGTATTACCGTACAACACGATGAAATCAATTATCGAGATGATTGAGGCACTGGATAATGTAACACCGGGGATAGCGAATGAGCATACGTTGCTGTATGGAGTGGAAGCGAAATTCTATTCAGCGCGGCCAAAGGTAAGAGAAGGGTTTGAATGTGAAATAGATGATCTGTATGTAGCAGGTGATGGAGCCGGATTAACAAGAGGGCTGGCTCAGGCAGGAGCAAACGGAATCATCGTAGCACGTCATATTATTGAACATCTTAAATAGTAAGGTAAAAATCCTGTTTTAGACAGGATTTTTCTATTTTGACAGGTGTAGTATCATGGTGGTAAACTTAATAATAAGACCATAGGGAAGGAGAAACTTAAATGAATGTTTTTGTTACTTCATTATTAAAAATAATTAATAATCCGGATATTCAAGATACTAATTATAATATTGCTTATTATTTATTACTGCACTATTATGATGTTTTTGAAATGACACTTCAGGAAATTGCAGATGCATGTTATGTTTCTGTTTCTACTCTCAATCGCTTTTTTAGAATATTTGGATTTAAAAAATTTTCAATTATTAAAGATTTAATGCAAGTCCATGCGGCGGCACGAATAAGTCAGTTGGAGGAACGTTCGATTCGCAAAAATAATCAACAAGTTAATCAGCTTTTAAAACCGCTATTAGATAACGATGATTATTGGACAGTATCAGATCAAGGATTAATAAATCAGTGCTGTGAGATGATTAAAAAATGTAGCCGTGTTATTTTAATCGGTTCGAATGAGATGATGGATTCATTATTGCGTTTTCAAGGTGATATGGTGATGATGCAAAAACTTGTGATTCAAAATACTATTTATAATAATAATTATATCGAACCTCAAGCGGATGATTTAATTATTTTGCTTTCAATGACAGGAAGAATTGCGGAGTTAAAACCAACTTTGATTGAACATTTATTAGTGGGGAAAAACAATCTTATTTGTGTTGGCTATAAAAATTTTCTTTGTGAAAAAGCCCTATTTTTAAAAATTCCTAGTTACCTAGATGAGACGCTAGAAAATATGATTTTAGATAACTATTTTCAAAATATAGCTTATTGTTATTATGGTGGTTATTATGATAATAGGTAAACTAAACTTAATTTTGTGTACTTCTTCATATAATAGTAATGATTATCTTTTAGCAGCGTATCTGATCAAAAAAAGTAATCAGATTGAATCAATCAAGATGGTTGATATTTTAAAAGATACAAAAGTATCAAAATCAACTTTATTACGTTTTTTAAAAAAATTAGGCTATAAAAACTACACTGACGTTCAATACTTGATTACTAAAGAGAAAAAACATCAAGAAATATTTAAAGAGAGAATTATTGAGAAAAATTTAAGAGATAAGTTAGCAAAAAAACAAAGACTTATAGTAATTGGTGATAGTTACTCAGTTAGCTCACTAATTGTATATAAACAAAAGTTTTATGAAATTGGGATAGATTTAGATATTCAATTATCATTAAAGTCATATGGACAGATGGTAGTTGAAAAAAAGTTTACTGGGAGTGACTTAATAATAGTCGTATCTCTATATAAAAGTGATTTGGATTTAATGGCAGAATTTTTTAGTGGCTATCTTGAATTGAAACATTTTATTAAAGAACAAAAGATTGATCATTTATATGTAGGAAAGATTGCGACGGGGAATCGTAATCTTGATGAGTGCTATAGAATTGATGATAACATTAATTTTAGTGAAGCAATTTATCGGCTTTGTAGTTTGTTTGAGAAAATTTATAATTTTTATGCTTTGTAAGGTTCAAAATATGCCCCTTTTTATTATTTATCAATGATTTTCTTTATTATAGAAACCACGCCAAATAAAAGCAATTTCAAAATGAGGTTGTGATAAAATATTAATAGAAAAGAGAAAAGGAGGCTAGATTTATGAGAAGATTAAAATTAGAAATAATCAGCTTATTATGTTTATCATTTATAGAGGCTAATATAACAACATTGATGGCAGTAGCCAGCCGTTAGGTATATATTTACCGCATGACTATGATACAAATAAAACTTATAAGACAATTTATCTTGCACATGGTGGTGGGGGAAATGATGTTGAGTGGATGAATATCGCTTCAGCAAATAATATTATGGATAATCTAATTGCTGATGGTGAAGTGGCTGACGCAATTGTGGTTACTAAGGATAATACATATTTTAACTTTGAAAAGGGTGATAGCCTAAAAAATCTTACAGAATGCATTATGCTTTACATTGAAAAGAATTATAGTGTTTCAGCAAATCCCCAAGATAAAGTACTAGCTGGTCTGTCTAGTGGAGCTACAGTTACAGTTCAAGCAATGTTCTATAGTAATGAAACATTTGGCTATTATGGTGTATTTTCACCGAGTCGTACATTAGATTTTGTTGAAGAAACATTAACACTGGAAATGGTTGCAGCGTTTCCCAAAGTATCACAATACTATGTGAGTGTAGGAATTTTTGATACTTTTGTTAGGCGGAATGTCAATGTTCAAATTAATGAAGAATTGATAAAAGCCGGAGCTAATGTAGTTTTTGAATGGAAAAATGGAGCTCATGACTGGGGTGTATGGCGTAGTCAGTTCAGTGAATTTGTAAAAGATTATTTGTGGGATCGTGAAACAGTAGTTTCAACTCCATCTAATCCTGATGCCGATGTTGCTCCCCAATCAAATTCAACAGCTGCTGTAAAAACTAGCGATAGTGTCGATATGACAGGATTGTTGATCATAAGCGGTTTATCATTATTAGGAATTTCAATACAATACTATTATAGACATCGTAAAACACATTAATAAAAACTTTTAAATAATTAGATATAATCTCGCCAAAGTAGATAGATGTGATAATATAATCTTACCAAGACTATAGAAGTGAGATTTTTATTATGGAAAAAATTGAAAGGTATAGCAATATATTTTTTAAGTTTTAGAAAGAACAAAATTAAAGAAAGGGAATCATTAATAATATAAGACTATTGCTACCCCATAAAATGCTAGTTTATATCTAGTAAGTTAATTATTTTTGACCATTTGACAATAGATACATATAAATTTATAACATGACTTTTTATTTCCCTATTGACAGGTAGGAAATAGTTTAGTATACTCTATTCATACTATAACAGTAGGATAAGGGGAAGAAAAATGAATTTTGAACTACTACAACAGCTCAGAAATAATTTTCGGAATGGACGAATGTATTGTTTTTTATAAATCATAGATAACAAACATTAAGAAAAGAGGAAAATAAAATGAGTAAAGACAATTTAAGATTTGAAACTAAACAGTTACATGTAGGACAAGAAATAACTGATCCTACCGGAGCAAGAGCAGTGCCTATTTACCAGACAGCAGCTTATGTATTTGATAATTGTGATCATGCGGCAGCACGTTTTGGATTAAGTGATGCTGGTAATATTTATGGACGCTTAACTAATCCAACTGAAGATGTTTTTGAACAAAGAATGGCAGCTTTAGAAGGTGGGGTAGCAGCATTAGCAGTAGCTTCAGGAGCGGCTGCAGTGACTTATGCGATTGAAAGTATTACACGAAGTGGTGATCATATTGTGGCAGCTAAACAAATTTATGGGGGGACATATAATTTATTAGCTCACACATTGACAAATTATGGTGTTAATACAACATTTGTTGATAGTGATGATCCCGAGAATTTTAAATTAGCGTTACAAGAAAATACCAAAGCGATTTTTATAGAGTCATTAGGAAATCCTAATTCAAGTTTAGTTGATGTTGAGGCAGTTAGTAAAATTGCTCATGAGCATGGTATTCCATTAATTATTGATAATACATTTGGAACACCATATTTATTTAGGCCAATTGAACATGGAGCAGATATTGTTGTGCATTCAGCAACTAAGTTTATTGGCGGGCATGGAACTACTTTAGGTGGTGTAATTGTCGATTCTGGAAAGTTTGATTGGCAGGCTTCAGGGAAGTTCCCACAATTAAGTAAACCTGATCCAAGTTATCACGGTGTTATTTTTACTGAAGCTGCTGGAGCTGCCGCCTTTGTAACTAGAATTAGAGCAGTAGTATTACGTGATAAGGGAGCGACTATTTCTCCGTTCAATGCTTTTCTTTTATTACAAGGATTGGAGACATTATCACTACGAGTAGAGCGTCATGTAGAAAATGCTTTAAAAGTGGTTGATTATTTAAGTAAACATCCTAAAGTTGCAAAAGTTAATCATCCATCACTAAATAATAGTCCTTATCATGAATTATATCAACGATATTTCTCACATGGAGCTGGATCAATTTTTACTTTTGAAATTGCTGGTGACGAAAATGATGCTAAGAAATTTATAGATAATTTAGAAATTTTTTCTTTATTAGCAAATGTAGCTGATGCGAAATCATTAGTAATTCATCCTGCTTCAACAACGCATTCACAAATGAATGAAGCTGAATTAGCAGCATCTGGAATTAAAGCTAACACTATTAGATTGTCAATTGGTTTAGAGCATATAGATGATTTGTTAGAAGATATCGAAAATGCATTTGACCATGTATAAAAAATAAAAATACGTCAATAATATAACTAGAAATTGTTGTTGCTTAAAATTTCTATTGACCAAAAGCTATCCCAGAGGATAGCTTTTAAGTTATTAGTGGCTTATAATGTAATTGAGGTGATCATTATGAGTGAGTTAACTAAAATACCTTATGTTGGTAAAGCAACTGCTGCATCATTGAATTTAATTGGTTATGAAACGATAGCTTCTTTAAAAGGCGCTGACCCAGAAGAAATGTATAAAAAAGAATGTGATGTTAGAGGACAAATGGTAGATCGCTGCCAACTTTATATGTACCGTATGGTAGTATATTATGCAAGTAGTAAAAATCCAGATCCCAAAAAGTTAAAATGGTGGATTTGGAAAGATTGATATTGACAATAATTGGAAGATAAGTTAAGATTACAAAGATGAATAAAGGCGATGAATAGAGGAGTAATTGTATTTTATGTGTTTAAGAGAGTCTCGGCTGGTGGAATGGGATAACACAGGATATAATGAAAAAAGACTAGGAGCTGTATCTAGGATATTAAGGTTGATTAGATAACGTGAGCCACGTTACAGGCAAAACTATTATTTGATAGTTGTTGAGGTTAATAAGGTGACTTATTAACGAATTAGGGTGGTACCACGATACTCTCGTCCCTTTAGCGGATGAGAGTTTTTTATATTTTAGGAGGAAAAAATGGAAGAAAGAAAGTTTAGCGAACAAGAGTTAGTTCGCCGTGAAAAATTACAAGAGCTAGTAGATAAGGGAATTGATCCTTTTGGACAACGGTTTGATGTTACTGCATATTCAAAAGAAATTAAGGAAACTTACGGTGATAAGACGCATGAAGAATTAGAAGAAATGGCTGTTGAGGTTAAAGTCGCTGGAAGAATTATGACAAAGCGTCGCAAAGGGAAAGTGTGCTTCATGCATATTCAAGATCGAGATGGTCAAATCCAGTTATATGTACGTAAGGATGCAGTCGGTGAAGATGTTTATGAAATTATCAAAAAAGGTGATATTGGAGATATCGTTGGTGTAAAAGGAACCGTATTTATGACAAATACAGGGGAATGTTCTATTAAGGTTGAAGAGTATACTCATTTAACTAAGGCTTTACGTCCTTTACCAGAAAAATATCATGGATTAAGTGATGTTGAAGAACGTTATAGAAGAAGATATGTTGATTTAATCATGAATGAAGAAGCTCGTAAAATTGCTTTTGCAAGACCAAAAATAATTCGTTCTATTCAACATTATCTAGATAATCAAGGCTATGTTGAGGTAGAAACACCTGTATTAAATCCAATTTTAGGTGGTGCCAGTGCGAGACCTTTTGTTACTCATCATAATGCTTTGGATATGAATTTTTATTTACGTATTGCAACTGAATTAGGATTAAAGAGATTAATTGTTGGTGGTATGGATGCGGTTTATGAAATTGGACGTTTATTCAGAAATGAAGGAATGGATAGAACACATAATCCTGAATTTACAACAATTGAAGTTTATAAAGCCTTTAGTGACCTTGAAGGGATGATGGATTTAACTGAAGGAATTATTTCAAATGCAGCTAATGAAGTTTGTGGTACATATGAGTTAGAATATAAGGGAAATAAGATTTCTTTAGCACCAGGATTTAAACGTATTTCAATGACAGATGCAATTAAAGAAAAAACAGGAATTGATTTTGCTGATCAATTAAGCTTTGATGATGCTAAGAAATTAGCAGAAGAGCATCATATTGAGGTAGAACCTCATTTTGGCTATGGTCATATTATCAATGAATTCTTTGAAAAATATGTTGAAGAAACAATTATTGAACCGACATTTGTCTATGGTCATCCAATTGAGATTTCACCACTGGCAAAGAAGAATTTAGATGATCCACGTTTTACACAACGTTTTGAATTATTTATCTGTGGTAATGAATATGCTAATGCATTTACTGAATTAAATGATCCAATTGATCAGTATGAAAGATTTGCTAATCAGTTAAAAGAAAAAGAATTAGGTAATGATGAAGCTAATGAAATGGATTTAGATTATGTAGAAGCATTGGAATATGGATTACCACCAACAGGTGGAATGGGTATGGGAATTGATAGACTTGTTATGTTATTAACTGGACAAGAATCAATCCGTGAGGTAATTTTATTCCCTCATATGAAGAATAAGTAAAGTCATGTATTTTCTTGTGAGAATTTCGTGAGAATGAAGCAGATTTCTTAAATGATATCTGCTTTTTATATGCATGAATCTAAGAATAATATCATTTCTTTCAAGCACTATAATTACGATATATTTTACAAATATATTGACGAATATCGATATGTATGTTAATATCACATCGAAGAAGATAGATATGAGGTGGTTTGATGGAAAAACAGTTTAATCAAGATGCTAAGGTTTTTAAAGCATTCTGCGATCCTAATCGTTTAAGAATATTAGATATTTTGAAATCCGGTGAACATTGCGCATGTAAATTGTTAGATATATTAGATGTTAGCCAATCTACGTTATCGCACCATATGAAACTGTTAACTGACGCTAAAATTGTAAATGTTAGAAAAGATGGGAAATGGTCTCATTATTCTTTATCTAAAGATGGTATACAGTTTGCAATAGAATATTTACAACAGCTCAAAGTATGAAATATGTAAATAAGTTAACTGTTGTATAAATTACCACCACTAAATAGGTGGAAATTTATTTGTTTTATACATCGAAATATATCGATATAAGGAGGGCGCTATGAGTCAAATTTTGCTGTTTTTTCAAGACCAGATTCTTGGGATGCGATGGTTAAATGAATTGATTGGATCAATATTAACTAGCATTGGATTAAATATAGATGAAAAAATAGGTGGGATGTTGCATTTTTTTATTTATGATAGTATTAAGATATTTATATTATTATCGGTATTGATTTATATTATTTCATATATTCAAAGTTATTTTCCACCAGAAAAAACAAAAAAGATATTAGGAAGATTTTATGGTATTTGGGCAAATATATTAGGAGCTTTACTTGGAACAGTTACACCGTTTTGTAGTTGTTCATCGATTCCTATCTTCATGGGATTTACAAGTGCAGGCTTACCCTTAGGCGTAACATTCTCGTTTCTGATTTCTTCACCTATGGTTGATCTAGGAGCGCTGATATTATTAATGAGCATATTCGGATGGAAAGTGGCTGTGTTATATGTTATAGCTGGTTTGATTATATCTGTTGTTGGGGGAAGGTTGATAGAAAAACTTGGTATGGATGACCAAGTGGCTGATTTTATTAAACAGACAGATAATGTAGATGTTGGTTTTGTGAGCTTAACAGTCAAAGATAGACGAAACTTTGCAAAAGAACAAGTCATAGAAACAGTTAAGAAAGTATCAATATATATATTTGTAGGTGTTGCTATTGGATCAGTCATTCATAATGTAATACCCGAACATTGGATACAGTCTATACTAGGTGATCATAATTTTTATTCTGTTCCACTTGCAACAGTAGTTGGTGTACCTATGTATGCTGATATATTTGGAACAATTCCTGTAGCAGAAAGTCTATTGTTAAAGGGGGCAGGGCTTGGAACTGTTTTATCATTTATGATGGCTGTTACAACATTATCTTTACCATCAATGATTATGCTATCAAAGGCAGTGAAGAGAAAACTTATGATTGTATTTGTGGCAATAGTAACAGTAGGTATTATATCTGTAGGTTTTATGTTTAATATATTTTCATTTCTATTAATGTAGAAGATATGTTTAATATGAGAAATATTGTACATTTTAATATAACGATGGAGATTAATTAAATGTTAAAAAGTGGTTTTAACTATTCAATTCACTCAGTTGGTGGATGTACATGTTTGGGGTTATAATTAAGGTAGGACGGGAAAGAAGATTTTGTTAAAGAAATTATTTTAGTTATAAATCAATATCTAGATGATAAATGGATGATGGCAGTTCCTAGATAAGAAAATCCATTATTAGATGTTGTCTCAAAATTTAATTATGAATAAAAGGAGAAATAAGTGATGAAATTATTTAAGAAAAAAGAGAAAAATTGTTGTAATGTTCAATGTGGTGATGGGAGTATGAAGAGAGGATTGGAAAAGAAAGATAAGGGTTCAAGAATTAAAGTCTTAGGTTCTGGCTGTGCTAAATGTGCAACTTTAGAGAAAAATGTTAAAGAAGCCTTGGATGAATTAGGACAGGAAATGAGTATAGAACATATCACAGATTTTACAGAAATAGCAAGCTATGGGATTATGTCTACACCTGCGCTTGTAATTGATGAGAAAGTAGTATCTTTTGGAAAGGTTTTAACGATAGAAGAAGTTAAGAATATCATATTAACAATAGATGGATGAATCATTGAAACAAGGTGTTTTTTGTGAAGGGGATTTAAGCGAGATGAAATTGCTTATTATTGTTTTTATTTAATATTAAACAATTTGAAAGAAATGAATAATATGCCAAGAGTCGCATTTATATGTGTTCATAATTCTTGTAGAAGCCAGATTGCAGAGGCAATAGCAAAATTGTTTGCTTCTGATGTATTTGAAAGCTATTCAGCAGGAACAGAAGTAAAACCGCAAATAAATCAGGATGCTGTTAGGATAATGAAAAAACGATATGATATGGATATGGAAAAAACACAACACCCTAAGTTACTAGTCGATATTCCAGAAGTAGATATTGTTATAACTATGGGATGTAATGTTAATTGTCCATTTCTTCCTTGCAGATACAAGGAAGATTGGAATTTGGATGATCCAACAGGTAAGAGTGATGAAGAATTTGGTAGAGTGATAGATAATATATTTGCAAATATTAATGAATTATCTACAAGAATATCCAAAATGAATATCTAAGGCAAATAAAATTTATAGGATAGGGAGTAATTCTATTCTTGTTGAGAATAATTATTATATATTTCAACTGACACACTTTCCATCTAATCTTTATACGCCCATAAATAAAAGTCATAGATTTTCCGTAAAAATAGAAATAAATAATCTTCAAAAATATATTAAACATAATAAAAATATGATTAAATCAGTACTTTTTGATTTTATAAAAGGTGTATTATTACGTTACACATGAAGAAAAAATAGATAAACAATCAGGCAAGATGTAATAAGGATATTGTTTTATTTAGTACACAAGTTCTCAATATTAAAAAAGGTAAGTTGAATTGAAATTTATTTTTTTTAGTACGTATAATTAGTTGAAAAAATTAACGACAGGAGAAAATATATGAAATTATAAAAAATATAAAGATAATTTGATTAAGTTTTGGATTGACACTTTCACATGTTAAGAGTCAATTTTTTAATTACCATAGTTTAGCAAACAAAATTCACTTTATTCCTGCTATACAGTTTTATTTTCAACAAAGCGCTGCAATAAATATAGTAATGAATTGGAAATAGTATCATAAAATATAAAGTATATAGGTAAGGAGGAAGTAAAATGAATAATAATTATGAGCTTGGAAAAGTAATTGTAGCATTAAATATAAATATTACTTCTAAAGATGTACTAGACTATTATATTGATCTTGTTTTAGATGGGATTGATTATGAAAAAGCAGAAATCATCTTCCATTCAAAGAATACTGAAAGTCTAAATGAGGGAACTAATATAGTTCTTATTTATTTAAAAGATAAAAATCCTCATGCAGTTACTAATGCAGTTGCAAAATTATCATCAAGTCCATATATTGTTTATGCAGAACCGGATTATATTGAAGAAATGCATATTATCTCAAATGATCCTTTATACAATCAGCTTTGGGGAATTCAAAAAATCAATGCACCGCTTGCATGGGATTATACAACTGGTGATAGTAGTATCAGTGTTGGAGTGATTGATACAGGAATAGATCAAAATCATCCGGACATAAGAGAAAATATGTGGACTACGTGGAATGGAAGATTAATTTATGGCTGGAACTTTGCAGATAATAGTAGTGATTCAATGGATCTAGATGGTCATGGTAGTCATGTTGCAGGGACGATTGGTGCAGTTGGAAATAATCGTATTGGTATTACTGGAGTATGCTGGCAAGTAAGAGTAGCAGCTTTAAAATTTGGTCTTGATGTTGCTTCGGCAATTGCGGCAATAGATTTTGCAAATTATTATAAGATTTCTATTTTAAATGCCAGTTGGGGTGGACGAGCTTATTCACAAGCTTTAAAAGATGCCATTGATCAGTATGATGGCTTATTTGTTGCTTCGGCTGGAAATGATGGAACTAACAATGATGTTGATCCAATGTATCCAGCATCATATGATTGTAAAAATATTATTTCTGTAGCAGCGGTCGATCCCTATGATACTTTAGCCCGTTTTTCAAATTATGGTCTTAAAACTGTTGATATAGCAGCCCCTGGAACAAACATTCTCAGTCTTGACCTTGCTGGTGAGTATAGCCCCTTGAATGGAACTTCAATGGCAGCCCCACATGTAGCAGGAGCAGCAGCGTTATTAAAATCAAGTATGCCGAATATCTCAACAATAACTTTAAAAAGAATTATTTTATCAAGTGCGATGGAAAACCCAGAACTTAAGGGAAAGATATTAACGGGAGGAATATTAGATATGGAAACAATGTTTAAACTAGCTAACTGCTGGCATGGACGAGAATAACAATATATATCTAATAAAAATGTGATGAATAAGAAAAATAGGTTATAAAAACATTTTAACTATTCTTTAAATAATTTAAAATAGAATAAAGGAAGTGAGAATATGTATAACCCTCAATTAGAAACATTTATAAAGGTTGTTGATCGCGGTAGTTTCTCTAAAGCTGCTGAGGACTTATTTATTAGTCCTAGTGCTGTAATTAAACAGATAAATATTCTAGAGACAAATTTGGGTTTAAAACTTCTAAAAAGAACTCATCAAGGGGTATCTTTGACACCAGCAGGAGCATCTTTATACAGGGATGCCAAATATTTAATTAAATATGCAAAGGATTCAATTGTACGAGCACACAAGGCGATGGAAAAAGAAGAAATGGTAATAAGAATTGGAACATCAAATACAACACCAAGTCAATTTCTTATCGATTTATGGCCGCGGATTCATGAATTATGTCCTAATTTAAGGATTCAACTAATTCCATTTGAAAATACTCCGGAAAATGCTCGAGAAATACTAGCTAATTTAGGCGATAATATTGATTTGGTTGCTGGTGTATTTGAAAAGGATAATTTCAAACAGCGGGGCTGTGATTCTCTAGAAATAAAAAAAGAATCAATTTGTCTTGCTTTATCTATTTATGATGAATTAAGTAACAAAGATAAGCTGTCTTTGCAAGATATTCATGGACGTGAATTAATGCTGATTAAAAGAGGCTGGAATAAATATGTTGATGAAATGCGTGATGATTTAATTAAAAATGATCCTACTATTATAATCAAAGAGTTTGAGTTTTTTGATATCTCTGTTTTTAATGAATGCGAAAATAATAAAAGTTTGCTTATGAGTGTCAAGAGCTGGAAAAATATTCATCCTTTAATTAAAACTATTCCAGTTGAATGGGATTATTATATGCCTTATGGTTTATTGTTTTCATTAGAGCCTTCACGGCAAGTTATTGAGTTTGTTAATGCAGTAAAAAGAGTTTTAGATATATAGTATCGATATAACCCTAAGGTTATATCGATACTACTTATTGAGACTTCTATGTTTATAAATAATTATATATTATAAAGATGCAAAAGAAATATAAATATAGGAGAAGATAAAAATGAGAAAAACGAGAATATTAGGTCAAGGATTAGAAGTATCTGCTATTGGGCTTGGATGTATGGGAATGGATCATGCTTATGGGGCTCCTGCTGATCGTGAAGAGATGATTAAATTAATTAGACATGCGGTTACTTTAGGATGCAATTTTTTTGATACAGCTGTTGTATATGGTGAAGCAAATGAAGTTTTATTAGGTAAAGCATTGGAGATTTTCCCTCGAGATGAAGTAATTATTGCTACAAAATTTGGTATTTATGGACAAGAAATCGTTGATGGTAAACCACAAAATATTTTAAATAGTAAGCCGGATTCGATTAGAGAACAATTAGAGGGATCGTTAAAACGACTAGGCGTTGATTATATTGATCTATATTATCAACATCGAGTTGATCCTGAAGTAGAACCAGAAATAGTGGCTAGCGTGATGAAAGAGTTAATAGCTAAAGGAAAAATAAAACATTGGGGTTTATCAAATGCACCATTAGATTATTTAAAAAGAGCACATGCGGTATGTCCAGTAACTTGTATTGAAAATCAGTATTCAATGGTCTTTAGACAGCCTGAAAAGGAAGTGTTTAAAGTTTGTGAGGAGTTAAATGTAGGATTTGTTGCTTATTCTCCACTAGGAAACGGATTTTTATCAGGTAAATATACGCCAGCAACAAAGTATGCTGAAGGTGATTTTAGAAATAATATGGGACGTTTTAATCCTGAAGTAATGAAACGTAATCAGGCCTTATTAGATTTAGTGCAAGAAATTGCTGAACGTAAAAATGCTACTAGCGCACAAATTGTTCTAGCTTGGGAGATTAATCAAAAAGATTGGATTGTTCCTATTCCAGGAACAACCAAAATACATCGTTTGGAAGAAAATTTAGGAGCAATGGAAGTTGAGTTGACTGAACAGGAGATGGCGGCTATTAATCAAGCATTAGACAATCTTGATATTGATGAAACACATTTTTAAGCAGAGAAAAGTACAAAGGAATTTGTACTTTTTAGTGTTATACGTTTAATCCTGAATAATGAATAATATAGAAACTATCACGGTGTATTTAGTTTTGAAAAAGTGTATTATTTGGTATATTGGCGTTATTAGTCTATAATAGAGTTGAAAGAAAGCCGGTGGTAAAATGATGCCCTATATATTGATCTTGGTTATTCTAACACTTTTATGGTTAGGCGCATTTTGGAGGATAAAAAGAAAGCAAAATATAAACTTACTAGCTGGCTTTTTATTTTTCATGTTTTTAAGTACCTTTGCTAGTTTTTTAGTAATGTTAGGAATTAATTATTCAAATAGATTAGTATATTTATTAGTTGGTGTAATTTTTTTATTTGCCTTGTTTGTTTTATTATTTGGAGTCTATATCTTAATTGCATTCTTATTAATAAATAGTGTTATCATTCTTCGAAAAGAGAGGTTCAGTCTTTCGCATATTTTGACTTTGTTGGTAGCAGTAGGGATAATTTTACTGATTACACTATCATCATTTTTAGGTAGGATTAATCCACCATTACCAATTATGGCATTGTGGAGTGGCCTGATCGTAATGATCTTATTTCTTACTTTTCATATTTTCTTATTTATAGAAACTTTGATATTAACAAATCTTTTTCATCCTAGAAAGAATTTAAATTATATCATTGTTTTAGGAAGTGGACTAATTAATGGAAATGTTTCTCCTTTATTAGCAAAGCGTATACAAGCGGCTTTAAAGTTTGCTAAAAAGCAAGAAAAGAAAAAAGGATTTGCACCTTATTTGTTGATGTCCGGAGGACAAGGAAGTGATGAAACGAGAGCCGAAGCTCTAGCAATGAAAGAGTATGCGATTGAACAGGGTTATAGTGAAGAATTAATTATAACGGAAGAAAAGTCTAAAAACACTCTTGAAAACATGCAGTTTTCTAAAGCGGTCATGGAAGAAAAAAGCCATGGTGAAAACTATAAATGCGCTTATGCCAGCAGTAGTTATCATTTAATGAGGGCAGGTATTTATGCCCGCCAAGTTGGTCTGATAATGAGCGGATTAGGTGGTAAGACTGCTTTCTATTATTTAGCCAATGCTGTATTAAGAGAATATATTGCCTATCTAGCAATGAATAAAAAGCTTTATTTGGTTGTTTTAGGGAGTATTTTTATGTTTGGAACTTTAATGTACATTTTGTTTAGTGCATTAATTGGTTAAACAGGGGTCAAAGGAGATTAAAAGGTGAAATATGAATGGATAGACAGTTATTTATTAGCGAAGGCGGGAATTTCTAAAAATCTTCAAACAGAATGGAATTGGATTAGATATGTTATTGACGGTAAGATGTGTGTGGCAGTTTGTCTAGATGAACAAGATAATCCATATTATATAACTTTAAAATTAAGACCAGAAAACGGAATGGATCTTCAAGAACAGCATGAAGATATAATTCCTGGTTACTATATGAATAAAAAACATTGGAATTCAATAAAAGTAAATGGTTCGATTAGCGATCAATTACTAAAGGATATGTTAGATGAGGCTTATGAGTTGGTATTGTCGAGCTTTAGTAAAAAAAGACAGTTAGAGATATTATCTTTATAATCAAAAGGGGAATTTTGATGAAACGATGCATTGGAATGACGGGAATAGTTTGGAAATTTAAAGGAGGATTAAAATGACTATTCTAGAAAAGAAGATTGCTAAAAATATTGATATTATTAAATCTGGAAATATTACAAGATTAAAGAGGGAAGATGATAAAAATCATGAATTTATATATTTTCATGATTTTTTTAGTTGAAATGTATTCTTTTTATAAGCAATAATACCATTTTTCTGTAGTTTACTTAATTCACTAGATAAAGCACTTCTCTCTACTGCTAAGTAGTCAGCTAGTTGTTGACGATTAAAAGGAATTTCAAAAGTTAAAGAATTATTTTTTAGTGCTTGCGAATTTAAATAAGAAAGAATTTTTTCTTGAGTTGTTCGTCTAGTTAAGTGATGAATTTTTTGAGTTAAAAGGACATTTTTGTTTGAGACGATTGAAAGGAGATTTTGAATTATTTTATGATGAAAAGAACATGAGTGTTGGCATGATCTAATAAGATGGGAGATATCTAAGAAAAGAATTGTTGTTATTTCTGTAGCTACGACATTTAAATCAATTTCTTGTTGTAAGGCACAGGCATAAGATTCTAAAAAGAATTCACTGGCTTTAATTTCGCTAATAATTGTTTTATTACCCCAAAAATCAATATGATAAATATGTGCTTGACCGTCAAGAACTAATCCAATTTCATGAATAATATCACCTTGTCTGATAATTGTTTCGTTTTTTTGATATGTTTTTTCATGGCTTTTCAAGCAGTTTAATAGTTTTTCAATTTCAGCAGGATCAATTCCTTTAAATAATGAACATTGTTTTAAAATTTGTAATTTTTTCATAATTTGCTCCTTTTGTTGTAAAAACAACATAAATGTTATAAATACTTTATTATAGTATGGCTGTGGAGTCAAGATTAATACTCTCGATTAATGTGATTATTAAAAATATAGAGATTATAAAGGAGAAATTATGATGGAAAATAAAATGTTTTGTTATCAGTGTCAAGAGACAGTAGGAAATCAGGGATGTAGTCAAGTTGGTGTTTGTGGAAAGACCCCAGAAACAGCAGGGCTGCAAGATTTATTAATTGATGTTACGAAAGGCTTAGCTGAGGTAATTAATGAGGTACGTTGTAAAGGTAAAGAAATCAATAATGTATATGATGATCAAGTGAGTGAAAATCTATTTATTACAATTACTAATGCCAACTTTGATGATCAAATGATTATTGAAGCTGTTAGAAAAACACTTACTTTAAAAAAAGAGCTGCTTTTACAGTTAGATGATCAAGCTGTACTTTCAAACAGAGCTCTTTGGATGGAGATGGATATAGAAGCAATTGAGAAAAGAATGCAGATGGTTGGAGTTTTAGAAACAGCAGATGAAGATATTAGAAGTTTAAAACAGCTGATTACTTATGGTTTAAAAGGAATGGCAGCATATAATAAACATGCTCATGCATTAGGGTTTCGAAAAGATGAGATTGATCGTTTTATTGAAACTACTTTGGTTAAGATTGAAACTTCAACGATGTCTTTAAATGATTATGTAGCATTAACGATGGAAACTGGAAAATATGGTGTTCAGGTAATGGAATTATTAGATCAAGCTAATACTAGCACTTATGGAAATCCAGAAATAACAGAAGTTAATATTGGAGTTCGAAATAACCCGGGAATTTTAGTTTCTGGTCATGATCTTAAAGATTTAGAAATGCTATTAGAACAGACTAAAGATACGGGAATAGATGTTTATACTCATAGTGAGATGTTACCTGCTCATTATTATCCATTTTTTAAAAAATATCCAAATTTTGTTGGAAACTATGGTAATGCCTGGTGGAAACAAAGAGAAGAGTTTAAGGCTTTTAATGGACCGGTCTTATTAACAACAAATTGTTTAGTACCGCCACTTGCTAGTTATCAAGAACGGGTTTATACAACTGGAGCAGTTGGTTTTGAGGGATGTGTTCATATTGATAAAGATGAACACGGCTACAAGGATTTTTCACAAATCATTGAGCATGCTAAAAAATGCTTAGCTCCTACTCAAATTGAAACTGGTAAGATTGTTGGTGGTTTTGCTCATCATCAAGTACTTGCGTTGGCTGACCAAATCGTAACAGCTGTTAAAAATGGGGATATTAAAAAGTTTGTTGTAATGGCGGGATGTGATGGGCGTCATCCAACCCGTCAATATTATACTGATTTTGCTCAAAGCTTACCGACAGATAGTGTTATCTTAACAGCTGGTTGTGCTAAATATCGTTATAATAAACTAGATTTAGGAACAATCAATGGTATTCCTCGAGTATTAGATGCTGGTCAATGTAATGATTCTTATTCACTAGCGATGATTGCTTTAAAACTTAAAGAGGTATTTGCATTAGAAGATATTAATGAGTTACCAATTATTTATAATATTGCCTGGTATGAACAAAAGGCTGTAATTGTTTTATTGGCATTGTTATCATTAGGAGTTAAAAATATTCATTTAGGACCAACTTTACCAGCCTTTTTATCACCTAATATTGTTGATTTTCTTGTAGATAATTTTCAAATTTCTGGTATTCAAAGTGTTCAAGAAGATTTAAATTTATTTTTTCCTCAGACAAAAAAAGAAGATAAGTTTCATCGCGATATGCTAGTTGGAAGTATTATTGGTATGGATCCACAAGCAGCACAAATTTTAAGCGATAGTGGAATGGGGTGTCTTGGTTGTCCGGCATCGCAATCTGAAACTTTAGCTGATGCTTGTCTAGTCCATGGTTTAGATGTTGAAGAAATTTTAAAACAATTAAATCAGTAGGAGGAATTTAATGAGTGCGTTTTTAGGGCCAGTACATTATTGGTTATATAGAAAAATTCAATATCAAGAACAATTAAATCAAAAGATTCTTAAAAGAATTTGTCCCCAGCTTAATGAGATTGTTGCTCAGGAATGTGGCACAATTCAAGATGGAAGTCTAGAGGAAATTATTGATCATCAAGCAATTCATCAATGGCTTTCTATGGAATTGATGATAGTAGAAAAACGATTTGCATTTATTGTTGAACATATAGAAAAAAGTGATTTTGAGGAAGTTAGGGAAGTGTTGTTCGAGGCTGGCAAAGAAATTTCAATCAATGAGAACTATCATAACTGCATAGAATTATTCAAAGTAATTAATAATTATCTTATCGATGGAATGCCTTGTGATAAAGGTATTAAAATAATGAGCCAAGAGGAAAATCAAATTATTTATGAATATAATGAAATGGTTCATCAATATTTAGATTTTGAAATATTTCAAAAATATCGCAAAGCTTGGCTTGATGGGGTACTTTCAGATAGCCATATAGTATTTTCAAGACTTAATTATAATACTTATATGTTAAAGATGGAGGAATAAAATGACAAACAATATAATTAAAGATTTAGAAGCTGATCATCAAAAAATATTAGCATTTGTTAATGAATTAGAGCAACGTTTAATAGAATTTATGGAAGCAAATATTTTTGATTATGAACAAATGAAAAGAGATATTTTATTTATTAGAGAGTTTGCTGATAAAGAACATCATCAGCGTGAAGAAAAGATTTTATTTAGATATATGATAGAGTATTTAGGTAAAGTTGCTGAAAATTTGGTTCGACATGGTATGATTGTTGAACATGATCTTGCAAGATTGTATGTTAAACAGTGGGATGAAGCACTTCAACGTTATCATCGCAATCATTTGTTAATTGATAAACTAACAATAATTTCAAATGGACATGCTTATTGTATGTTACTAAGAAGGCATATTGAAAAAGAGGATACAGTAGTTTATCCGTTTGCTAAAAAACATTTATCAGAAGAAATCTTTGCTGAAATGATCAAAGAAAATCAAAATTATTAAGTATAATATAAGTGAAAAGCAGCTATTTTTGTAATAGTTGTTTTTTTATTAAAATTACTTAAATTGAGGAGTGTTGCAAATAGTGATATAATTATGTTCTATAGTTATGATAGGGGGTAGAGTGATGATAAAGAAACATAAGCCATTTATTGCTGCAATTTTAATATTTATGATAATGAGCATTCTATCATTTTTTATCTTGTACGGTGTCATTAATGATAAGGTAGCAGCAGCCAAAGAGAAAATTCATTATTTTACAGAGGCTCAAGTTAGTCAGCTAGATCGGGTCCTGTCTTCGTATATTCAAACTGCTGAAACGTTGAAGCTGCTAATTGTAGATAGTAATGGTAATATTAATGATTTTGATCGAGTTGCACATCAACTATATAATGATGATAATACATTTAGAAGTATTCAATTAGCTCCGCAGGGAGACGTTCAATATGTTTATCCTCTTGAAGGTAATGAAGGAGCTTTTGGAAATATCTTCGAAGATCCAGAACGTGCAACGGAAGCTAAAAAAGCTCGTGATACTGGGGAAACTACCTTGGCTGGACCATTCGAACTCTATCAATCAGGAAAGGGAATTGTTGTTCGACAACCAATTTATTTAGAAGAAAATGGAGAAAATAATTTTTGGGGATTTGCAATTGTTGTTTTAAATGTACCAGAAATTTTTGATTCAGTACATCTAGATTCATTTGAAAATATGGGATATGAATATCAGTTATGGCGTATTGATCCAGATAATAATAAAAAACAGATTATTTTGAAATCCGATCATGAACTATTAGATGACACAATAAATTTAAGTTTTGAAGTTCCAGGAAATACTTGGACTTTGAGTGTTTCACCAATTAACGGATGGGTTCGAAGTAGTGATTTGATGCCAGTTATTATATTAGCTATCTGTTTGTCATTGTTGATACCGTTATTAGTTTATACATTACTAAAAATTAACGAACAGCGCCGAAGAATGATCGATATTTCTAATCGTGATTATCTAACAACGCTTTATAATGGTCGGAAAATGAATTTTGTTTTAAACGACTTAATTGCTCGTCAAACTTCGTTTATTTTTGTTTATTTAGATGTAGATAAATTTAAAGTTGTAAATGACACATATGGTCATTTAGCAGGAGATGTGTTATTAAAAGAAATAGCTTTACGGATCATGAGGTACTTATCACGAGAGGATTATGCTTTTCGAGTAGGTGGTGACGAATTTGTCATCATTATTAAAAATAATTCTTCCACCAAGAAGACCCTCCAAATAATTGCTGAGCAAATAACAGAAAAGATAAGTTTAGATGGCTTTGAATATTATCCGGAAGTTAGCATGGGATATGCTGTTTATCCTAATGATGGTAAAAGTTTAGAAGAGGTTATTAAATGTGCTGATAGTCGGATGTATGAAATCAAAAAACATAAGAATATATAATATAAAACACAGTGATTGTTAAATGATATGATTCCTCATAAGTAGTTTTTGGTCATTTGCCCTATCTACTTGATAGAGAGAATATCAAAAATAGATCACTGTGTTTTTTGTTATAAATTAGAATATTGTTGTGGATCAATCAAACTAGCAGCTGCTTGATCGCAAATAACAGTAAAGTTAGGGTGAAGCTTTAAAATTGTTGCCGGCACATCTTGATTAACAGGCTCATCTAAGAAGCGTTTAAAAATTTCTGCTTTTTCTTTACCATTAACGATCATGACTAGATGTTTGACTCGCATTAGACTTTTAGGACCCATTGTCAAAGTATGAGGTTGCCGAGGACGGTCTCCATAATCTGGATTAACGGCCTGCTTTTTCTTGAAATCAATACAGTAAGTATAACTGTCAAAAGGTGTACAACGAGGACAATTACCACAAAAATGTCCATCATATCCAAGACCAATCACCATTACATCAATTCCTCCAGCATTTCTAATTTTATTATCATAGTCTTGCCAGTCATTTGAAGTCATAATGTGAATACGCTCATCAGGAATATTAGCGGCTTTAAAAAATAATTCTTGCATATCCTTCCAGTTTGGTCCATAAGGTTCATCAATATATGGGTTTTCATCAAAAAGATAATACTCAATATCTTTAAATTTAGCCTGATTTTTTACATAAGGAATCATCATGTCATACATCGTCTTAGGAGAACGACCGGAAGTAAGTGAAATATTGACACGTTTATCTTGCATCATGGCACCTAATAGAATAAACATTGCACTTTCACTCATTTTTTGTTCATTTTCTTCAATTATTAGTTTCATTTTAGTAAGCTCCTTTTCAATTTTTGATTAAAATGATGTAAATAAAAAAATGTAATATATAATTTAAGTATACTGTATTTTTTTAGATACACAAGTTTATCGGTTGTAAATGATCAAGAAAAGTTAACTATATATAAATCAAGTAATTTTTGATAATTAGCTAAAATATTTTTTAGTTCTTTGAAAAGTGAATTTTGGTTACGCTGAAAACTACTACTGCATGCAGCTTTTTAAAAATATTAAGTTCTGCATTTTTAAATGAGCAGTTTTTATCAAACTATATGTTTTCAGACAATAATTTATAGATTACTCTTGTAAGTTTTCGTACTGAGTGGTCCTGGGCACATCTGTGGAATTTACCTTACAGTCGTTTTAGTTTATAATATTTATTGAAAGTGAGATTGTACTTGCAGACTGGCAGAATGCATTGATATAGCTTTTTCTTAATAGCGCGAACCACGTTTTGACTGTGCTGTTCGAGAAATTGACTGATAAGTACCGGGGTCTATACCTACAAATTCTATGACTTTGACAGTAGAGCTGAAGTTATGGATATCGCTAGTCTCATCTAAATTTGTCAACATCGATATCAGTGTAAAATATGGAAAACACACCCTTTCTTTATATAAGGTAATGAAATGTGATCAAACCACAAACAGAGTATCAAAGACCTGATGCGAAATACAAGTTCAAAAACTTATCTAACTGATTACAATTAAGATACAAAGATGTGGTATTAACCTTTTCCAGGTAGTCGGGCTACAGAAGGCAAAAACAAAAGTACCTATTCACAATTCGATTCTAAATGAAATCTAATGAAAGGAAGAGGCGTATACAATTGACGGTTAAATAAGTTAATTACAATATACCAGAAGTCAAAATATGAAAACATTATATATGATGCGTCATGGACAAACGTTATTTAATCAAAAAAGGTTAATGCAGGGGTGGTGTGATTCACCTTTGACAGAACTGGGAAAAAGACAAGCAAGATGTGTAAAAGAGTATTTGGAGAATAATGAGATTGTTTTTGATGGTGCTTATGCATCATCTTCAGAAAGAGCTTGTGATACTCTAGAAATTGTAACTAGCCTCCCATATCAGCGGCTTAAAGGTTTAAAAGAATGGAATTTTGGTATTTATGAAGGAGAAAGCGATGATCTTGATCCCCCTTTTCCATTTGGCGATTTCTTTAAGAAATTTGGTGGTGAAAGTGAAAATGAAGTAAGTGAACGTGTTTCAACAACTGTTTTAGAACTTATGAAAAATACTGATCAAGAAACAGTGTTAATAGTCTCACACGGTCTTTCTTGCTATTGTTTTGCGAAAAGATGGGAACAAAATCAGCAAGTATCGCTACCTAATGATATGCCCAATTGTGTTGTTTTAAAGTATCAATTTAATGATGAGCAGTTTTCATTAGTTGAAGTCATTGATGTAACTAGTGAATTAAAGTAAAAAAGTCTAGATATAGAAATTAATCTATATTTAGACTTTTTAATCACCAAATGAGATACCTAGTAACTTAGCGTCTTTAACTTTTGCTCCTACAGCATCAACATATTTTAGTTTACCAGCACTTTCAACTAAGGGAATAGCAGTAACTCCATTATTTTTTAAGATAACTAATTTGCCATAATCTCCGCCCATAACTAAACGGGCTCCAGCTACCCCAAATTGAGTTGAGATCATTCGATCGTATGGACATGGCTGTCCTCCGCGCTGGGCATGACCAATACATGACACACGAATTTCGCTATCAATATATTTTTCTAATTCTGCTGCAATTTCGTAAACAACTGATTGACCATTGCGGGCTTTAACTTTAGCTTTATACTCTTTTTTTGATAGTGTTGCTTCTTCTTTGGATAAAGCGCCTTCCGCACAAGCGATAATACTGAATTTTTTCCCATTTTTTTCTCTAGTTTTAATAGCCTTAGCTACTTCTTTAATATCATAAGGAATTTCTGGTAACAAAATTACATCAGCGCCTGAAGCAATTCCTGCTGACAAACAAATATGGCCAACTTTATGTCCCATTACTTCTATTACAAAAACACGGTTGTGGCTGGCAGCGGTAGTATGAATTTGATCAAGGTATGTGGTTGCAATATCAATTGCAGACTGATAGCCAAAAGTATAATCAGTTCCCCATGTATCATTATCGATTGTTTTAGGTAGCGCTATAACATTCAATCCTTCTTGAGAGAGCATGTTAGCTGATTTTATAGAACCATTTCCGCCTAGCACAACAAGACAATCTAATTTTAATTTTGCATATGTGTTTTTCATTGCAGCTACTTTGTCAAAGTCATCTTCAATTACTCGCATTTTTTTAAAAGGACAACGTGATGTTCCTAAAATTGTCCCACCAATATTAATTATTCCAGAAAAATCCTTGGGCTTCATAATTTTATAATCTTCATACATTAACCCTTTATAGCCTTGAAGAAAGCCAATAATTTCTATATCGTTTACATTTCGATATAAAGTTTTTGCTAGACCACGCATTGTTACATTTAGTGCTTGGCAATCACCACCACTTGTTAAAATACCTACCCGCATATAATCACTCCTTTATTATTATTTATATTGCCAATTATTTGAAAAAATATTCCTGACTATTCAATTCTGGCTCTTTATTTTTTACTCGTTTGTAAGTACCATCTTCTAATAAGCGGCATGCTTTAACATTATCTTTCAACATTGTATTAAACATTGTAATAATTCGTTTTCTTAATTTTTCATCTAAAATTGGGGCAGCGACTTCAACACGACGTGATAAATTTCTTGTCATTAAATCAGCAGAAGAAATGTATACTTTTTGAGCACTGCCTTTACCAAAGATGTAAATACGTGAATGTTCCAAGTACCTACCAACAATAGAAATTATTCTAATATTATCAGTTAATCCCTCAACACCAGGTAAAATACAACATATACCACGAACAATCATATCAATTTTAACCCCTGCCTGGCTTGCTTCGATTAGCTTATCGATCATTTCTTTACTAGTGACGGAATTGCATTTAAATCCAATATAAGCTTCTTTACCCGCTTTGGCTAAAGCAATTTGATTATCAATATGTTCAAATATTTTTGTAATCATACAGTTAGGAGCAACCATTAAAAGATTAACTTCATTTTCTGTTTCGCCAAGACATAGATGATTAAAAATGCTGTTGATTTCTTCCCCAATTTCGTAGTTAGATGTCATTAGTGATAAATCAGTATAAAGCTTTGATGTATTTTCATTATAGTTTCCTGTTCCCACCTGGCTAATATAATGAACACCCTGATTATTTTTATAAGTTATTAAACATAATTTTGAGTGAACTTTAAGTCCATCTAAACCATAGATAACACGGCATCCAGATTCTTCAAGTCGTTTTGACCAGTCAATGTTATTTTCTTCATCAAAACGTGCTCGTAATTCAACTAAAACAACAACTTCTTTACCGTTTTCAGCAGCTTCAATCAATGATTTAATAATCTTAGATTTCTTTGCAACACGATATAAAGTCATTTTAATACTGGCAACATTTGTATCTCGACTAGCCTCATCTAATAAACGGAGAAATGGTGACATCGACTCATATGGATATGATAATAAAATATCTTTTTTTAAAATTTGTTTGATCATTGGAACAGTATTTTCAACTAAAGGACTGTTTTTAGCTTCTAATTTTTTATAGAACATTTCTGGGTGAATGTAGCGTAAATGATCACGTAACTCACTAGTGAATTTCAAATCTAATGGAGCATTGCACTCGAAAACCTGATGTTTTTTGAGGTTCAAGAAGTTCATTAACATCAAGATTTCTAACTCTTCTAAGCCTGGTGATACTTCCAAACGAATAGGACATAATTTTCTACGTTGTTTAATTAATGTTTCCATCATTTCTCGATAGTCTTCATGACCTTCTAAAGAGTGATCATCTTCATCAATATCAGCACTTCTTGTAACTCTGATGAAACCTTTATTTTTTATTGTATATTTAGAGAAGATATTAGAAATAAAATGCAGGATGATATCTTCAATCAAAATAAACTTCCCTTGCATACTAGGAATCGCAATCATTCGTTCATCCATAGCATTTGCACAAGAAACGATTCCCATCTTTCTTTTTCCCTTCTTTGATTCTAACTGAACAACAACATAAACTTCACGGTTATTTAAAAAAGGGAATGGTTGACGTTTTGAAATAACCTGGGGAGAGATTAATGGAAGAATTTCTCGTTCAAAATAACTTTCAAAATATTTACGATCTTCTTTGTTCTTTAAATCACGGTATTTTACGATTCCCCATCCATGAGTTTTTAATTCATCCATAATACTTTGATAAATACGATCTTTCTTTTTATTTAAATAAGTAATTCTTCGTAAACATGCCTTTAGCTGTTCTTCACCAGTCATTCCAGTTTTATTGTCTTTAGAACTAGGATAGAATAGCATTTGATCATATAATGATCCAATTCTAACCATAAAAAATTCATCAAGATTTGATTGAAAAATAGAAATAAAACTTAACTTTTCACCTAAAGGGACTTTATTATCTTTAGCCTGCATTAATACTCGATCATTAAATTTAAGCCAAGATAATTCACGATTTTCTTTACATTTATTCATTGAAATGGCGCCTCCTATTTTGTTTCTAAAAATAACATAATATTTATTAAAAAAATTATCAAGTAAAGTCGGATTACTTACAAAACTCTTACGCAAATTTAACGTTTCTTTAATATTAGTATAGCACTTTTGATTTTAGTATTCATCAAAACCATAAATATGTAAAATGATTTAAATCATTCAAAAGAAAAAGGTGTTGTCAAAACACCTAAAAATATTACGATTCTATTTAGATTTATTATTTAGTAATTGCTGATAGATCATTTCATCGTCCTCTTTGAAAACGTTAAAAATAACTTTTTCAATCTGACTTCCTTTAAGAAATGTGGATACTGTATTGATTGCAATTTGAGCGGCTTCTTTTTTAGGAAAGTTAAATACTCCTGTAGAGATACAACAAAAAGCAATACTTTTTAATCCATAAACCTCAGCTTTTTTTAAACAATTACGATAACATTCAGCTAATAAAAAGCGCTTTTCATCTGTTAGTACATTATGAACGATAGGACCAACTGTATGGACGATATAACGACAAGGAAGATTATAAGCATTAGTTATTTTTGCTTTTCCGGTGGGCTCAAGATAACGCTGTTTAGACATGATTTGGTGACATTCATTTCTTAATTAAACTCCTGCAAAGGTATGGATAGCATTGTCGATACAATTATGTCCAGGGATAAAGCATCCTTCCATTTGATTATTGGCAGCATTTACAATGGCATCAACTTTTAGTTGGGTGATATCACCACGCCAGATATTCATTGATTTTTTGAAATTGCTTGAGTCAATGATTCCTTTTCGTTTAATTTCATTTTTTAACATTTTGTTTTGAATCATAATGAATTTGTCAGTAGCTGTTTTTGCTTCACGAATATTTACTAATGAGCGATAAAGGGAAAATAGTTGTGCTTGTTCTGTAGGAAGTTCAATTTCAAGTTTATTTTCTTGAATTAAATAGTTAATTAAAAATTGTAATCGGGTTATTTGATTCATAGCAATTTCTCCAAAGACGATAAGACATTATGAATGTTATCGTTGATCATGATAGTCTGTTTTTTTAATTCCGAAGGTAAATCAATAATATCTTGATTGATGCAGGCATAAATAGCTTTAGGATTCTCTATAGTTAATTGCCAAAATGGATATTTGATAATTCCAGGGGTATTATAGCCAACTCCTAATTCTAAATAAACGATTTTGGAATAATGATATTTATTTAAAAAGTGATAATAACGTTCTTGGGCATGATACCAGCCGGAATCTTGAACAAATGTTTTATCACAGCGAAGATTCATTGTCATTGGAGCATTACATATTGGACAGTACGGAATTAGTGAACTGGGAATTTTCAAATCATGCTGTTGTTTGATCATTGTAACAACTGTCTCGTAATTATCATAAGTTTTTTGATGGCATGGTTTTGAACATTGCCAAAGTCCGTAATCTCCTTGAGTATAAAATAATTTTTCTTTAATAAAACCAGCTATTTGAAACTGATGATCAACATTTGTTGTAATGACGAAATAATCTTTATTAATGAGTAGGTTTAATAATTTTTTATAAGTATCTTTAGGGGCTTCCAAATAGCGGTTATAATAAATATGACGACTCCAATAAGCCCAGTATTTCTCTAAACTAGGATAGGGGTAAAAGCCTGCCGAATACATATCTTGTAAATGATATTTTGTAATGAAATCATTAAAATATTTTTTAAAACGGTTCCCTGAGTATGACAGACCGGCGGCGCTAGAAAGTCCAGCTCCAGCTCCAATTAAGATTGCATCACATTTTTTGATTGCTTGACTCAATTTTAAAATATCAAGTGATTCTCTTTGAAACATTATAACACTCCCTTCTCATCGTTATTATCCTTCAATGGTTGCTATTTGTGAAGTACGCACATAAAAGTGGCTTGGTTTCTTTTATGTAACTAACTTGACTTTCATAAGTATAGTTTATAAAATATACTTAGTTACTATAAGAAACTATAAGGAGTACACATATGAAAGAATTTCCAAAATGTCCAGTTGAAACTACATTATTATTAATAAGTGATAAATGGAAGGTTTTGATTATTAGGGATCTGCTACCAGGGAAAAAAAGATTTGGTGAGTTAAAAAAATCAATCGGAACGATTTCTCAAAAAGTATTAACTTCAAACCTTCGGGCAATGGAGGAGAGTGGATTGATTAGTCGTAAAGTTTATCCCGAAGTTCCTCCTAAAGTCGAATATTCGCTAACTGAGTTAGGTTATAGTTTAAAACCAATCTTGGATGCTATGTATAGCTGGGGTGAAGATTTTAAGAAAAATCATCAATCAATATAATAATGGATAGAGTCTCAGTGTTAATATTTTTTGGATGGCTGAATGATCTTAAAGGGGGTTCAGTAAAAAATAGAAATTGATAAAAATACGACTCATAAAGATATAAAGTGTCAAATTTCTAGTTTCTTAACAAGTATAATAGTGCATGATAATAACTTATGACTAGAGAGTTAGAGGGGAAAATTATGGATAATGAAGATTTAGTAAGAGAATATAGCAATAATCTTACAACATATGAACAATTTACAAATTTGATGGAAACATATATATGTAATTTGTTGAATCGTGAACAAATATCGTTTCATTCAATCACTAGTAGAACAAAGAGTATTGAGAGTTTATCTAAAAAGATAGAGTTAAAAAACAAGTATCAAAAATTAGATGAAATAACAGATTTATCAGGTATTAGGGTAATTACATATTATACGGATACTGTTGATCAAATATCGAAATTAATTGAAAATGAGTTTATTATTGATCGTGATAATTCTATTGATAAAAGAAAGAGTCTGGATCCAAAACGTTTTGGGTATCGTTCGTTGCATTATGTGGTTCAAATTGATCCTAAGTATGTTAAAGCACAGGAATATCTTAAGTATCATAATTTAAAATTAGAAATTCAAATTAGCTCAATTCTGCAATACACATGGGCTGAGATTGAACATGATTTAGGTTATAAATCTCAAGAAGAGATTCCCTATGATATTAAAAGGAGTTTTTCACGGTTAGCTGGATTGTTAGAATTGGCAGATGAGGAATTTTTAAGAATTAAAAATGAGATCTTTGCATATCAAAATCATTTGCTGCTTTCTTATTTAAGTGCTGATATTGATAAAGAATCATTAGCTGTATTTAAAGTCAAAAGTCCTGAATATAATGAATTGACAGAATTTTTAATTAAAGAAATGAAAGCTAAGAAGGTTAGTCAGGGTAATTTTGAGAATATCATTAGGATGTTTGAGTATTTGAATATAAGTAAACTTCAGGAGGTAGATCAAAAATTAAAGCAATATCAACAGCTGATAATGGAACACATTGATGTTCTTTATCGTGATGCAACAAGGACTAAAACAAATATAATTTCTGGTGATATGCCATTGTTATGTTTATGCTATTTTATTTTAGTAGTAGAGAAAGGTGAAGTGGAGTTTGAGAAGTTCACAGAACAGTTTATTTCTAGTGTTAATTTTAAAAATCGATTAATAGAATTAAAAAGAATATTGAAAGATTATAAATTAGAAGCTGCTGATTAAATTAACAGCTATTTAAACTAGAGTTAGCTCTAGTTTTTTTATAATGTTTAAAGTATTTATAATAATGGATATAAATGTAATTGTGATCAGTCTTACGAGTTTGCTAGGGGCTTTTTATAAGTTATTTAGAACTTACAAGATATTATAATGATAACGCTTGCTTTTTCTGAGGAAAAAGATGTTTATAATAATATTTATGGTATAATTATGATGTTAGTATTATTAATTGTTTCGTTTATATTGGGCTATAGTTTAGGATTTGAGGAGGAATAATAAAATGAAAAACTGGTGGCAAAAGAGTGTTGTGTATGAAATATATGTGCGGAGTTTTAAAGATACCAATCATGATGGGATCGGTGATATTAATGGGATTACTGAGCAGTTAGATTATTTAGCAACATTGGGAGTTGATGTGTTGTGGATCACGCCAATTTATGAATCGCCAAATGATGATAATGGATATGATATCTCAGACTACTATGAGATAATGCAATGTTTTGGAAATATGACTGATTTTGAGAATCTTTTAACGCAAGCTCATAAGCGAAATATTAAGATAGTTATGGATCTTGTTGTTAATCATACCTCTGATGAACATAGATGGTTTATCGAAAGTAAGAAAAGTAAAGATAATCCATATCGTGATTATTATATTTGGAAAGATGGTAAAGAAGATGGCAGTGTACCAAATAATTGGACAAGTTGTTTTCTAGGTTCAGCTTGGCAGTATGATGAGACAACGAAACAGTATTATTTACATTTATTTTCTAAAAAACAACCGGATTTAAATTGGGATAATACTGATGTTAGAAATGAAATTCAAAAAATGATTGCCTGGTGGCTTGATAAAGGAATTGATGGATTTAGAATGGATGTCATTAATTTGATTTCTAAAGATCAAGATAATATTTATCAAGATAGTCCAATAAAGGGGCATAGTGTCAGTGCTAATGGACCTCGTGTCCATGAATATATTCGTGAGTTAACAGATAACGTTTTTTCAAAATATGATGTGATGACTGTTGGAGAAGCTCCAGCAGTGACAACAAAAGAAGCTATTCAATATGCAAGTAATGATGGAAAAGAAATGAGTATGGTTTTCCAATTTGAATTAATGGATGTTGATGGTGGTGAAAAACAAAAATGGAGTGATGAAAGATTTAAATTAGCGGATGTAAAAGCAATTTTAAGAAAATGGCAAATTGATATGCATGGACGAGCATGGAATTCGTTATTTTGGAATAATCATGATCAACCACGAGTAGTTAGTCGTTTTGGAGATACAAGTTCTAAAGAAACTTGGGAAAAATCAGCAAAAATGCTTGCTACTGCCCAATATTTTTTACAAGGGACTCCTTATATTTATCAAGGTGAAGAACTTGGAATGACTAATGTTGAGTTTAAGAATATTGGTGAGCTTAGAGATATTGAAAGTATAAATTCTTATCATCAGTATGTTGAAGTGGAAAAAATGTTTACCCCTGAAGAGATGCTTCGATTTATTAATAAATCAAGTCGTGATCATGCACGTACTCCAATGCAATGGAATGATCTAGAAAATGCAGGATTCTCTGATGCTGAACCATGGATCAAAGTTAATCAAAATTATAAATGGCTTAATGCACAAGCACAAATAACTGATGAAAACTCAATTTTTAATTACTATAAAAAAATGATCTCAATTTTAAAGGAAAATGAAGTTGTTCAGTTTGGTGATTATCAAGAATATTATGAGGATAGTAATGAAGTCTATGTTTATAAACGGGAGTATGACGGAAAAAAATTATTTGTCTTATCTAATTTTACAGCTAAAGAGGTTACCTATGATAAAACTTTATTTGAAGCTGAAGCAAAGGTGTTACTAGGAAATTATAATGATTTGATAAGAGGGAAATTACGGGCTTATGAAGCGGTTGTACTAGTTGTTTAAAGTTAGTATTAGGGATGATCTTGAATGATCAGGAGGTAAGAAAATGCCTAAAAAATATTTTAAGATTGGTTGCACTGTAATTATAGTAACTTTAATAGGATTATTTTTAAAAAATAATGCTCCGGCTAATAATTATAAAAATCCCGATACTTTGAATATACAAGATAAACAAAGTATGATGATGGCAGATAAGGCTGTTGAAAAAATAGCTAGGGGAACATCCGGGAAGTTTGAAACTTTATATTTAGGGGCTGATGGTCAATTTCAATGGAATATTTTAAATCCGGAAGAAACTAGCTTTTTTGATGAAGATGGAAAAGCTATTAAATCCATTTTATTAATTTCAACAAAGCTTCAAACCTCAACACCATTTGATCAGGAAAGTAATCGCTATGAAACTAGTACTTTACGACAAGCAGAGATTGCGTTAGCATCTCAAACTTTATCACCAAAAGAAGCGGAAGTAATATTTAATACTACTCAACCAGGTGGTGACGTTGTTACTGTTACTAGTTATTCATTTATAGAATCACAGTTATTTGGTGATAAATTTTTTGCCCCAACAGCAAAAATAATGAATTCAAATAGTTGTGGACTTGAAGATCGTCATTATCGTCAGGAGGGGAATTATTACTGGTTGTCAGCAGCTGCTAAAGATGATCCTAAATTAGCGGGATATATCTCTAAATGTGGAGTTTTTGCACAATTAGATATTACTGTCGAGCATCTTAGTGCAAGAGCTACTGCTAATCTTGATCCTCATGCAGTTTTATTTTTTGCTGCAGCCCAAGGTGGTAAAGTCAGTGGAGTAGTCGGGAGCAAAGCAATGCAGGACGTGGAACATCAAGAATTACTTAGTGATTATCGTTTAACATTAAAAGATGCTTCACAAACCTTAGTTGTGAGCGATCAGATTAAAGAAAATAATAAAATAAGTTTTAATTATAATGCCCAAGGCGATGGGGATTTACTCAGTGCAGTTATAATTGATAAAACACAAAATGAGATTGTATCTTATGGTCAGTTAGCTGATATTAGTGTTACTAAAATGGGTGTTGCTTTAATTGAGTTGCCAAAAAAATATGATCATGATAACTATCAGATAAAAGTGTTTAGTGAGCAATATAACGGGGACTACAAAACGGATTATGCCAGTGAATTAGTTGATTTGAAGATTGAATAAAATAAAAAGAGCTGGATTTAACTGTACCGACCTCCTAACCGTTAGAATTTGATATGTATCTAAAATTCAGGGCACATATCATTTTTGATCTAACTTTCTGAGGTCACATCAAACGATTTGTTAAATCTAGTTCTTTTTTATTAAATACTTTTGCTGCGTTCATTGGCTTTATGAACTTTACAAGGATTGCCATAAGCAATTGTATCAGCAGGGATATCTTTTGTAACAACACTACCTGCTCCAATTACGGTATTATCACCAATTGTAACTCCCGGTAGAATAATTGTTCCCCCGCCAATCCAAACATTTTTACCAATAATAACTGGGGCTGTTTGTGTTTTACAAAAATTGAATGTTTCATTTTCACTGATAGTAAAACGATCAAGATAATGAGTAGGATGATAAGCGGTATATATTTGTACATTTGGAGCAATTAAAACATTATCACCAATAATAATTTTATTATCATCGAGAAATGTACAATTCATATTAACTTCGCAGTTATTCCCAAAATATATATTACAGCCATAATCAACATGAAAAGGTGGGGTAATCCATAATTGGTTTCCAACTTTACCTAATAATTCATTAAGAAGCTCACTTTTTCTTTTAGTATCGCTAGAATTGGTTAGATTATAATCTCGGGCTAGATCTTTGGCTCGATGCCATAGAGCAAGTAATTCGGCATCGCCACAATCATATAATTCCCCAGCTAACATTTTTTCTTTTTCAGTCATTTAAGATAATAACTTTAATAGATCAAGTGGCTGCTCAAACACGTGATCTGGTTTATCAATACCTTTAGCGGAAACACTTCCCCATTTTGCATAACCAAAGTCGATACCAGCGTTTTTAGATGCGAGATAATCAGAATGAGCATCACCGATATAAATAACATCTTCAGGTTGCAAAGATAATCGCTTTAAACATTCTAATAACGGTTCGGGATCGGGTTTATGCTTGACTGTATCGTTAGCTAAAACAGCAGTTTTCATATATTTATCTAAACCTTTTGCAACAAAATCAATTTGATACTGTGCTGTTGTTTTTGCTGAAGCAACTGCTTGAATGATGCTTCCGTCAAATGCTTCAAAAATTTCTTCAAACCCTGGGTATAAAGAAGCGCCTTCTTCATATTCATTGACATATTTAACCCATCTAGCGTAAGCCTTTTCTTTATCAGCTACTTGTAACTCTTCCATTACTTTCATACCTGGATAGGGTAAAAATTTTAAGACTTGTTCAAATGTCCAATCTTCACCAGTTTCTTCTTTAATAATCTTAATCAAGGGATACATATTCATATTTATTGTATTTAATACTGTTCCGTCAAGGTCATAAATAATTGCTTTATATTTTTTCATTACTTTCCTCCACTAATTGTTTTAATATTTTTTCAATTCCTAAATAATTTAACCCATGGAATAAGTTATCTAAATATTGTTTATAAACTTTAATATCATAAATAAATTGTGAGTGTAGATAAGTATAAATAGTTTCATTAATTAAATGCCAATCCAAGTCCCAATCAAGTTCAAGAGAAAGGTCAACATGCTCAGGGTCTAAAGACGTTAAAACAATTATTAATAGATAAGCAATAATGTTTTGAAAGTCTTTTGGCTTGTTACATGTCCTAACTGCTTGATTTAAGGAAATATCGTGATAAGGAATAAGTCCTATTTCACCAGCAATTCCATATTTGCCATGAACTAATTGTCCATTATACATATATGAACTACCAATTCCCTTTTTGTTTAGGTGCAAATAAATTGAACTATTTTTATGATGATGATAACAAGTACCTAATTGCATCGCTTTGACATCGTTTTCAACTAGAATAGGAATATTGATACTCTTTTCTAACTCTGTGATCCAAGTGTGGGTTTCAAAGTGGTTATTGTGGTCGGTTAAATATTCATTATCTCTAACGATTCCTTCAACTGCAATAACGATACATTGACAATTGAATTTGGTGAGAAGCACTTTAATTAGAGTAATTAATTGTTGTTCATCCTCAAATTCCAGAATATCGGTTGTTAGTATTTTTTTGTAAGAATGAATTTGATAAGTTATTTTAGGGTTTTGAATATAGAGACAGATTATATTAAAATGCTTTTCAACTAATGCAAAGCGGGTTGGGCAACGTCCACCGGTTGAATGATCGTTACCTGTTTCTTTAACAATATCGTGTTGTTGCAAAAGGCGAATCATATTTCTTACACTAGGCTGTGATAATTGAGTATCATTGCTCAATTCGCTCATTGTGGCACTGTCTCTACTAAATAATGATTGTAATAATAGATGTAAGTGATGTTTTTTTACATCTTTAAGAATTTTTTTGGTCATGTGTGCCTCCTACTTTTATTATACTTTAATAAAAGTTATTTACAAGCTAATAATAAAAAATAAATATATTTTTAAAAATGGAAAGATTTTATCTGCTGGTTTATATTTTATGGAAATTTATGCTAGAATTAAAGATAATAAGTTAAACTATTAATAATATGGGGAGAAAAAAATGAAAGGATTTAAACGAAATAATCAATTATTATCTTTGTGCGGTTTGAACTGTGGTTTGTGTCCGATGCATATTGATGGTTACTGTCCAGGATGTGGTGGTGGAGCAGGAAATCAAAGTTGTAGGATTGCTCGTTGTAGTTTGGAACATGATAATCTCACATATTGTTATGAATGTTCATCATATCCTTGTGATAAATACATGAAATTTGCTAAATATGATTCATTTATTACACATCAACATTATCATCAAGATTTAATGAAAGCTAAAGATGGTGGTATAGACACATATAATCAAGAGCAGCTTGAAAAGATAGATATTTTAAAAATATTTTTAGAAAAATATAATGATGGACGAAAAAAGAGTTTTTATTGTCTTGCTGTAAATCTTTTAGAGTTAGAAGAACTTAAAAGTCTAATTAAACAGATAGAAACTAATTCAAAGCTGTCAGCTCTAACAAAAAAAGAGCAAGCTAAATATGTATTTGATTTATTTCAAGATTTAGCCAAACAACATAGCTTAATCTTGAAATTAAATAAGAAGAGTAAAAAATAATTTACCCGTAAGATTAGCAAGAGTAACTAATTTACGGGTATTTTTATTGTACAATCGAAGCATCATATTGAATTGTTTGTAATAAAGCTTTACAAGTATTAATAAATTCATCCTTATTCATGCCTTTAACAATTGCTTCACTAGCTAGTAACTCTAGCTCATCAAGTAATTTTTCTTGATGTTCATGAGAATTATCAATCGTTGGTTGAACTTTAGCACCATGACGGCGATCAATACAAATATAGCCTTCTTGTTTTAGCAGCCCATAAGCTTTATTAACGGTCATATTATTTACTTGAAGATCTTGAGCTAAAGTCCTAACGGTTGGTAATGACTCGCCGTATTTAAATTGACCGTTAGCAATACCTTTAACAATTTCATTACGTAGTTGCAAATAAATTGGAATTTCACTTGTATAGTCTAGATTAATAATCATTGGCTAAGCACCTCCTGAATTTCTTGATAGATGAGTTTAGTATTTTGAATATCATCATCATTAACGATATAGGTTATATCATCAGTATACAAAATTATATAGCAAGGATGCAAACTTGCCATGTATACTTTACACTTACCATAACGGTCAAAAGTATAATTTCCCTTACCATAAACAAAAGTATCGGTTCCATTAGTTCTAATTCCTTTACCTAAATCATCGGCTAATTCTGCTTTATTAACTTTTTGAAGATCAATTGAAACATCGTAGAAAGGACTATCAACAACTACTGCTTGATCGGTTAAAGAAAGATTGACAAGATTATTAGTTATATCTAAATAATACGGATATCCAAATAACCATAGCAATAAAGCAATAACAAATGTCCAAATACCAATAATAAAAATTCGATAAGCCGGTTTTGCAGTATTAAATGTCATCTGTGTTCCATTTGGCGCTGAAATAAGTGTACGTGGATCAGCTTTATTATAATACGTTGGACCAAACCAACCGATTTTCCAGCAATCATCATTACTGATGGTATATTCACATTCGTTGTAATGAGCGAGAATCTTTGCCTTTTTCTCTCGATAATGGTTAGCTTTAATGACAATGATAATTACACAAAGAATCATTATTAAGGCAACTAAAATGAGTATTACAAAAGGTAGCTTTTCAAGTAAGAAAAATTGTAAAGCTAAGTTAAAAATACTATCACCAGTGATTAAAAAGAAAAAACAATGATGAAAAGAATCACGACGTAGTAAATTCAATGTTATATTTACTTCACTGTTTTTACAGAATGTTTTATTTGGTAATTTTTTAATAAAGACAATTCCAAGTACTAAGACCATAAATTGTAATACCATGTAAAGATACATGGCATTTTCAGCGTGGAAATAAATCATATTTCCTAATACAGATAGATCAATTATTAAAACGAAGAAGTAACGTCTTAAATTAAAAGGGTGTTTTTCCATATAGGCTGATAATGATAAATCAATTTTAATTTTTTCTATTTTTTCATCTGGCCAATTGCGCAATTTTTTTAAAGCTAATAATTTAGCACGTGCTTTTCTATACGGAACATAATAGACGGAAACGTTAAACCATATCACAATCATAAAATAAAGTAATAGCCATTTAGTTGAAAAAATAAATAAAGGAATAAATGTTATAAATGAGATAATAAATACCCATAAATGTTCTTTTTTAAACTGTTTCTCAATTTCTTTAATTTCAACAGATTCATAAGCCCAATCAGGGATTGTAACTAAAAATAAGCGTCCTTCATTATAACGGCTCTCTCGTTTAGAAGAAAAGTACATTACTACATTAATAAAAACTAAACATAAAATTAAAATCCACATATTACTCACCTCTTATATTTGTATTATATAACATAATACAAATAATACAAAATAAAATAATAAAATATTATAACATATTTTGCTGAAAATGATTCGCAACAAAAAGCAGAATCGATTCGATTCTGCCAGGTTGATAATTATTCAGCTGTTTCTAAACCTTGTTTTTTAGCAGCTTTATTAGAAGCTGATACAAGTGGTGCATAAACTAAGAGTCCAATTATGGTTATAACGATCTGTGAGGGCGTACCCCGTATATCACCAGTAGATAGATAACCAGAAAGTAAGGGGGGAGTTACCCATGGGATAACAATATAAGTATGTCCTACTAAGCCAACTGCAGTTGCAAAATATGCTATTAAAGGTGAAACAAATAGAAACAATACAGAAAGGAACAGTATAAATAGGGTTGAAAACGACAGGAAGTCCAAACATAATTGGTTCACTGATATTGAAGATACTTGAGACCTCACCCAAACGGGCAATCACTTTTTCTTGAAAAGATAAATACGGTAACAACTAAGATTAATAAAATCATTAAGAAAAATGAAACTTTTGTAAGTCAGTATAATGATGATTTTAAAGATGCGGTTCGTTTCAGTGTTATTGATTATGGCGCAACAGTAGGAACAGCTAAAGAGATGGGAACAAAATTTTCTGAAACAATTAGGGTTGCAAGTCAAGGTTATAAGTTAGAGGCTTATATGCATGGACCATATTTGGAAGTCAATCTAGAACATCGAATTTTCTTTATCGAAACGCCAAGTCCAAGATTATCTAAAGCAAAACTATTAAAAGCCTATGAATCACAGTATACGGAGCACGTGTTTGCTATTACGAAAGCACAATCAATAAGACCTTAGCATTAGATATTGCTTTAGATGAGTATCAGGCTGCATATTTACTAATTATTCTTTTCCAAGTAATGACGTGGTGTATTGCTAAAAGTAAAGAAATTGATTTGACGAAATGGATTTATACAGATTTTTCTCAAGCGGTCAAGAGTAAAACGGCTGTTTAAGATTATGTCTAGAAAGGCTTGTCAAAAATATTTGACAACATTCCTAATATCTTTGGTAGCATTATTTTGATGGTTTATTTATACTATTAATTATAGGAGGAAAGCAGATGTTAGGCGAAAAATTAATGCGATTAAGAAAAAAACAGGGCTATAGTCAACAAGAGGTTGCAGATAAGTTATCAGTGAGTAGACAAACTATTTCTAACTGGGAATGTGATCAAGCCTTACCCGCAGTTGATAAAGCCATGGAATTGGCACAGTTATATAATATAAGTTTAGATGATTTAATGGAAAATGGGATTGAAATAGTTAGTAATAATAAAACTAAAGACCTACATCTTTTACAATATTTGATCGGAAAAACTTGTACGCTGGAGTGCACACGAGATGCCTATTTGTTAGATATATCTACAAGTGATGGAAAGGTTCTAATTGTTGATGTCAATGATGATTGGGTTAAAGTGCAGTATCATCAAACAAAAAAAGGTTCGTTTATAAAAAAAGAAACTGTTACCAAACTAATTGATCTATCATGTATTAGCGGCTTTAAGGTCGAGGGGGAATTATAATGACGACTATTATTGCAATTATTGCTTTAGTTATAAGTATTTGTGCAATATATGAGATTGAAAAACTAAAGAAAAATGATGTTAAAAATATTGAAAAAGAAATTAAGGAAACAGATCGGATTAAGAATATTTTAGCAGGATTAAAGCAGTGTGATTGCGAATTGATTGTAAAAGAAACCATGTTTTTGATTGATGTCCCATATAGTGTAGAAGGTAAAATCATTGATTTAGATGATGATTGGGTTTTAATTGTTAGTATGGGAAGAAAGACGATTAGTAGAATGATTAGGATAACCATGATTAAAGATGTAATAGAATTGACTAAGTAGACAACTAAGGTTGTCTTTTTAATTGTAAACTAATTTTAAATAATTAGTTTACAATTTAGTGGATGTTTGCTATGCTTAAAAACGAGGTGATTCAATGAGTGTAAAACAAAATGTAATTGCTTTACTTGAAGAAAATCGTAGTAAGGTAATATCCGGACAAGAGTTAGCCAACCAATTGTATGTTAGTCGTGCGGCAATTTGGAAAGCGATAAAGACATTAAAAGAAGAGGGATATAATATTGAAGCAACGCCAAATAAAGGATATGTATTATTAGAAAATAGTGATGTTTTATCAAAACAAGGAATTGCATATTATTTAACTGAAGAAATTGATATCTTTTCATATAAAACAATCGATTCAACCAATACACAAATGAAGAAATTAGCAATAAATGGTGGTAAAAATCATAGTGTAATTGTGTCTGAAGAACAAAGCGCCGGACGTGGTAGATTTGGACGAAGTTTTTATTCACCGGCTCAAAAAGGGGTTTATATGAGTGTTTTATTAAAAACAGGAGATTCGCTACAAAATGCAACTATGATTACAATTAAAACAGCAGTTGCGGTTAGGCGAGCAATTGCAAAGCTATATGATATTGAAGTAGCAATTAAGTGGGTTAATGATTTGTATTATCGAGGGAAGAAGGTTTGTGGTATTTTAAGTGAGGCAATTAGTGATTTTGAAAGCGGAATGATCGAAGCAATTATTATTGGAATTGGAATTAATGTATCAACTGATAATTTTCCATTAGAAATAGCTTCCATAGCTACTTCTCTAGGATTACAAGAAGCTAATCGTAATCAATTTATTGCAGAAATCTTAAATCAGCTATTTGCAATTATCGATGAGGATTTTAAATTGGTTTTGAATGAATATCGCATGGCTTCATGTGTATTGCATAAGCAAATAACTTTTAATCAAAAGGGGGAGCAGTTTACCGGTTTAGTTCGTGAAATTAATGATTTAGGTAATTTGGTCGTTAGTAGCAATGGTGCAGAAATGGTATTAACCGCGGGTGAAGTAAGTATTATAGGAGGAAACCATGGAGCAGAATAAGTTACTAACAACAAAGAAAATAACCTATTGTGCAATTTTTACGGCTCTAATTACAATCGGAGCATTTATACAGATTCCGGTACCTTTCATGGATTATTTTACATTACAATTTTTCTTTGTTTTGCTAGCTGGAATTTTATTAGGCTCAAAATTAGGAGCATTGGCAGTATTACTGTATGTTGTAATTGGATTACTAGGATTACCAATATTTGCGGCCGGTGGAGGTTTAGCGTATATTGTTAGACCTAGTTTTGGTTATTTAATTGGTTTTATTGCAGGAGCGTATGTTACAGGCATAATATGTGAAAAAACTAATGAAATAGCAGCAAAAAAATATGTTTTGGCAGTATTGAGTGGTCTTTTGGCCACTTATATGATTGGACTTGGCTATAAATATATCATTTTGAATTACTATACTGGAACTCCAATAACTTGGAAACTAGTTTTGCTCTCATGTTTTCCTTTAGATTTACCAGGTGACTTATTTTTAAGTTTTTTAGCAGTCGGGACAGGAATTAGATTTGAAAAGATTTTTAAAAAGAGGAGAATACAATGTTAGAGAAGCTCATTGCACAAATTATGGCTGGTTATGAAATTAGTAAAGCAGAAGCTAAGATGCTGATAGATTATGATCTAGGGACTTTAAAGCAAGGGGCTGAACTAATTAGAAGAAGCTATTGTGGTAGTACATTTGATCTTTGTTCAATTATTAATGGTAAAAGCGGGCGGTGTAGAGAGAATTGTAAATATTGTGCTCAATCAGTTTATTATCAAACTGGAATTGATATTTATAGTTTGTTGAAAATTAGTGAAATTAAAGCAATAGCCCTACATAATCAAAAGCAAGGTGTCGAACGTTTTTCTATTGTGACATCCGGACGGAAATTAAATGTTCAAGAATTTAATAAAATTTTAAAAATATATCAAGAACTTAATGATACTACAACGATATCCTTATGTGCTTCACTAGGACTATTAAACTTTGAAGAGTTAAAAAAACTTAAAGAAACAGGCGTTAAAAGATATCATAATAATTTGGAAACATCACGTAACTACTTTAATAATGTTTGTACTACTCATAGTTACGAGCAAAAAATCAAAACAATTAAGGCTGCAAAATTAGCAGGTTTGGAGGTTTGTAGTGGCGGAATTGTAGGAATGGGAGAATCATGGCTTGATCGACTTGATCTAGCTTTTGAATTAAAAGACTTAGGAATAAAGTCGGTTCCAATCAATGTTCTTAATCCAATTAGAGGAACACCGTTAGAACATTTGAAACCATTATCAAAAGAAGATGTTGAAAGAATATTTGCCATTTTTCGTTTTATTCTTCCTGATGCAACGATTAGAATGGCTGGTGGTAGAGGGCTTTTTGATGATAAAGGAATAAATGTATTTAAAAGTGGTGCTAATGGCGCTATCACTGGAGATATGCTTACAACTCAGGGAATAACTATTGCTGAAGATCAAAGAATCATTAAGCAATTGGGATTTAGGGTAGCCAAGCCATGATTAAAGGTTTGTTTGTTACTGGAACAGGGACAGATGTTGGAAAGACATATGTAAGTGCAAGAATAGTTAAAGCCTTGAAATCACAGTATAAGGTTGGTTATTATAAGGCGGCCTTAAGTGGTGCCGTTGTTGAAAATGATGTACTGATACCAGGTGATTTAGAAGTTGTTAAGCAGTATGCAAGTCTGCCAAATGAAAGCTGTAAAGTATCTTTTGTTTATGAAGAAGCATTTGCGCCTCATCTAGCTGCAAAAAAGACTAATACACCAGTTGATTTAAATACTATAAAAGCAGATTTGACAGATTTAGAAAATAAGCATGATTTTGTTGTTATTGAAGGAAGTGGTGGTATTATTTGTCCACTGCGCGATGATAAATTGATAATGCTTAGTGATGTGATGTTACTGGCTAACTATCCGCTAATAATTGTAACATCATCAGGCTTGGGTAGTATTAATGGAGCGGTTTTAACGGCTCAATATGCTAAACAGTTAAATTTAAATGTACTTGGTTTTATTATGAATAATTTTGATAGTAACAATCTCCTTCATCAAGATAATCGAATAATGATTGAAAGATTAAGTAGTTATAAAGTTTTAGGGTATTTAAACAAAAAAGCTGATAAGATTGAATGGTTTGAACAAATTATAGAAAGTTAAGATAAAAAAGTGAAATATACCTCGGTATTTAATACTTAATATCTAATAAACGGGAGATATTTCAAATTCACTTTTAATTATAAATAATCGGTTCCTATCTACTTTAGCGGAGTTATATCAATATGTAGTTACAGTTTTTTTCATGTTAACATTATTGGCGAAATGTTAACGGATTGATATAGACGAAAAAAGACAAAATATCTATGATATAGATAGGAGGGATGGGTTATGAGCATTGGTAAAAAACTACTAAGCCTAAGGCAAGAAAAAGGGATTTCACAAGAAGCTTTGGGCCGTGAATTAAATGTATCAAGGCAAACAGTGTCTAAATGGGAAAGTGATTTAAGTTTACCAGACATGAAAATGATGATAACAATAAGTCAATTTTATGAAATAAGTATTACCCAATTATTAGATCTTGATGATGAAACAGAAGCTGATTCAATCAATAAGATATATGAACAAACATCATTAGTGTTAGAGAATCTACAAAAGGAAAATAAAAAAAAGATTATTCGTGATTGGATAATTATTATTATTTGTACTCTTTGTTTATGTGTTGCATTAGCAATACTAGTTAAAAAGGGAACTAATGAGGTAGTTTTTTATCCTAATAATAGTACAACTCCAATAACCGATAACAATATAGTAGATTATTCAAATACAACATTTAAAGTGATTAGTTATGACTTTGATAAAATGACAATGAGTATTAATTATAAATGCGTTTTAAATAATTATACAGATATAACTCAAGTAAATATCTGTATTGTTGATGTTTTTAATAATCAGAGTATTTATCCAATGACTAAAGAAAATGCTTATACTTTTGTTTTAACAGAAACAATTCCTTTAGTGAATTATGCTAACTTTGAAATTTTGGTTAAAAATGGTGATAAAGGAGAAAAAATTAATGCGGATTCAGAAATAAAACATCATTTAGACAACTTGTTGAGTCACTTGATTTATATCTATATTCCAGGTGATAAAAATTATAAATTGATTAGAAATAATATGATTTATAAATTAGATTATAGTTATTTAGAAAACGAAAAGATTGATTATAGTGGTACTTTATCAAATAAAGTAGAGATAATTATTAATAAAATTAAAAATAATAATTATGAAAAAATTGGTCAAACTAATACAACTTTAGATAAGCAAAAAAAGATAAAATTATCAAAAGACTTATCTAATGGTAGTGAGATAAATGTTATCGTAAATATAATAACCGCTGAGCAATCATATGAATTGGTTAATATTAACCGTTATGTTCAAACTGGAGGAATTAGTTATTCTGAGTATCCTATCTATCGTTATGGAGATATTTAAAAAAAGATCGTAATGATCTTTTTTACTATTTTATTTCAATGAGTTCGTATTCACGAGTTCCGATTCCAATTTTTTCACCATGTTCTAAACAAGATTTCCAGTTTGTTTCAGGTGATACGTCAGTAAAGTGATCATGATGATGATGACCATGTTTATCTAACAAACTATTTGCAATAGCAGGCTGTTTATTAACAGCATCAGCACAAGCCATATCTAAAGCAACGGGATCAAATGAGGCAAACATTCCGACATCAGGGACGATGGCAATATCATTTTCACTATGACAATCACAATAAGGTGATACATCAATAACCAATGAAATATGAAAACATGGCCGATCTTGCACAACTGCTTTAGTATATTCAGCAATCTTATAGTTTAAAATGTCATTAGCTTCATCCATGCTGGCAACGATTGCATCTTTAGGACAGACTCCAATACAGCGACCGCATCCAACACATTTATCATGATCGATAGAGGCTTTGTGATCAGTAATACTTGTCCCGTTATGAGCACAAATTTTAATACATTGTCCACAGCCAATGCACTTATCTTGCTCAACGACAGGTTTGCCAGCACTGTGCATTTCCATTTTACCAGCACGGGAACCACATCCCATACCTAAATTTTTCAAAGCACCACCAAATCCAGTCAATTCGTGTCCTTTAAAGTGATTTAACGAAATGATAATATCAGCATCCATAATAGCTTGACCAATTTTTGCTTCTTTAACATATTCTCCATTGATTGGAACGATTTCTTCATCTGTTCCTTTTAAACCATCAGCAATGATTGTGTGAACTCCGGTTTGGAAAGGATTGTAGCCATTAGAATAAGCACTGTCTAAATGATCTAGTGCATTTTTTCTTCCTCCCACATATAGAGTATTACAATCAGTTACGAAAGCTTTTCCACCCAATTCTTTTACATAGTCAGCAACAGCTTTAGCGTAATTTGGGCGTAAAAAAGCTAAATTACCGGGTTCTCCGAAATGTACTTTGATAGCAGTGTATTTGTTTTTAAAGTCAATTTCTTCAAAACCTGCTTTCTTCATTAAAAACTTCAGTTTTTCAGGAAGATTCATTCTTCCTGTATGCATATCACAATAATAAACTTTTGCTTTTTCCATAATTACCTCCATGATATTATGTCCTTGTATAATTTAATTTTAGCACTATTTATTGTAGGCTAAAAGCTAAATCAATTATATCTTACATCTTAAAGTATGCTTTAACGCAATATAAATAGCAAATAATTACAACAAAAAAAGAGCATCTCAAATATAAATCGAGATGTTCCTTTAAATAAATTATTAATTATTTTCCTCAGCAGTATCATTAGTCAAATTGAATTTATCTAATAAGTAGAAAGTTAGTGAAAGAATCATAGCAACAATACAAGCTAGCACCATTCCAGTTAATTCGACACCACCAAAGCTTAGCGTAATACTGCTTAATCCTGTAACAAAAACAACTGAAGTTAAGATAAGGTTTTTATTAGTTGCGTAATCAACTTTTTGATCAACTAAAATTCTTAATCCACTAGTACCAATCATTCCATATAGTAAGAAACTGATTCCACCAATAACCGGTCCAGGAATAGTTTGAATTAGTGCTGATAAGGGTCCTACGAATGAACAAATAATAGAAAGAACAGCTGCACCTGCAATTACTTGAACACTATATACACCGGTGATAGCCATAACCCCAATATTTTCACCATATGTAGTTGTTGGAACAGAACCGATAAATCCTGAAATCATAGTTGAAAAATTATCACCAAATAAAGAACGATGTAATCCAGGGTCTTCTAACAGGTTTTTACCGATTATTTTTCCTGTAACAATTTGATGACCGATATGTTCTGAAGTAATTACAAGAAGAACTGGTAAGATCATCAAGATAGCGTTAATATCAAATTTTGGAGTTGAGAAATTAGGTATTGCAAATAGTGGAGCATTTGCTACAGTTGTAAAATCTACTAATCCAAAACAAATTGCTGCAATATATCCACAGATAATTGCAATAAGAATTGGAATGACACTTAAAAATTTTCTAAAACAAATATTTCCAAAAATTGCAACTCCTAGAGTAATTAAAAATACCCAAACATTGGCCATCTGAATATTATCACCAATCAAGCCTGCATTATTTGCAGCAGTAGCACTTAATTCTAATCCAATTAATGCAACTACTGGTCCCATTGCAGCTGGTGGTAAAACAATATCGATCCATTTTGTCCCACATTTTTTAATAATTAAGGCTAATAAACAGCCGCAAAATCCGACTGCTACGAATCCCCCCAAAGCATAAGGGTAGCCAAATTTAGAAATGACAATATTTGCTGGAGCAATAAAAGCGAAGCTAGAACCTAGATAGGCAGGGGCTTTCCCTTTTGTAATAACAATAAATAATAACGTTCCAATACCGTTCATGAATAAGACGATAGCTGGATTTATCCCAAATAAGAAAGGTACTAAAACACTGGCACCAAACATTGCAAACATATGTTGTAATGATAATGGAATCAGTAATTTTCCTGGGACTTTATCCTCAACTTGAATAATCCGTTTATTAGACATACATGTCCTCCTTTTTAACCTTAAATATTATGTCATTATTTAGCGATACTGTCTATAAAAATCTTCTTATTTTAGTTTAAAAAATTTAATTGTTCAAATATTTGATTATTTCCTTTATCGCTTGGTTGAACAATATGTTAAAATGGTGGTGCAGGAGGTAAAACTATGCAATTAGAAGAACTGGTAAATCAGTATTATGATGATTTAAATGAAAATGATTTAATGATTTGGAAATATATATTAGCCCATAAAAAAGAGTGCTGTGAAATATCTATTGATGAATTATCTAAACGTTGTAACATATCACGGGCAACAATTTCAAGATTTAGCCAAAAGATATCTTTTGAGGGATTTCGTGAATTTAAGATGCGTTTAAAATTAGAATGTCAGCAGGTTCAAGTAAAGAATGATGGAATGCTTGATGAAATTTGTAATAATTATCTAAAAAGTATGGAACTAACTAAAGATAGCGATCTTGATGACCTCTTTGAACATATACATCACGCACGTAGGCTCTTTGTCTTTGGAACTGGTGAGACACAAAATACAGTAGCCGAAATGATTAAAAGAGTTTTTCTTCAAACTAAAGTATTTTTCGTCACCTTATATGGTAAAAGTGAATTAAAGATGACTATTAATGGTTTAGGAGAACAGGATGTAATGATTTTTATTTCTGTATCTGGTGAAAATGAAATGGCAATTGAGGCAATGAAAACATTGAAAAATAAAGGTACTTATATTGTTTCTATCACTAAACTAAATAATAATACACTAGCGCGGCTTGCTGATAAAAGTTTGTATGTAATTACAGATCAATACAAAAGATTTAATAATCGTACCTATGAAACGACTTCAGCATATTTTAATACAGTAGAAATTTTATTTCTTAAATATCTAGATTATCTGGATAATTTAGATGAGTAAAATATTTCTGCACAATTTTAAGTTTGAGAACCCTTGAAGTTTAATTTTAAGGGTTTTTTATTAATATTTACTGTACTTATGCACAGATCTTGTGCAAAGGATATAAATGTGAACCTCTTCTTTAAATACGCTTAAGATGTTGAATCAAAAATTATTTATATTACAATAAAGGTACATTAAGATCTTAGTGCAGCAAAAAATAAATTAACTCTCTTGGGGGTCATGGAATATAAATATATATTTAGCGCGAATGTTATTTATATTGAATGCATAGAGGGTTTCTAAAACTTATTAATCCATGAAACAGAGGAGAAAAAGAAAATGGAAAAGAAATATTCAGTTGTTATTGCTGGTGGTGGAAGTACTTTCACACCTGGGATTTGTTTATTATTGTTAGATCATATGGATCGTTTTCCAATTAGAAAAATTAAATTTTATGATAATTTTGCGGAACGTCAAGAAACCATCGCTAAAGCCTGTGAAATTTATTTAAAAGAAAATGCACCAGAAGTTGAGTTCGCTTATACTACTGATCCAGAAGAAGCTTTTACTGATGTTGACTTCGTTATGTGTCATATTCGTGTTGGATTATATGCAATGCGTGAAAAAGATGAAAAGATTCCAATGAAATATAATGTTGTTGGTCAAGAAACTTGTGGTCCTGGTGGAATTGCTTATGGCATGCGTTCTATTGGCGGGGTTATTGAAATTCTGGATTACATGGAAAAATATTCTCCAAATGCCTGGATGTTAAATTATTCTAATCCAGCTGCCATCGTAGCTGAAGCAACAAGAAGATTACGTCCTGATTCTAAGATCTTAAATATCTGTGACATGCCAATCGATCTTGAAGAAAAGATGGCTAACATGGTAGGGTTAAAGTCACGTAAAGAGATGTCTGTTGGATATTATGGATTAAACCACTTTGGATGGTGGCATAAAATTGAAGATAAAGACGGTAATGACTTAATGCCGGAAATCAAGAAGCATATGGCAGCTAATGGTTTTGCAGATGCACTGTCAGGAACGAATCAGCACGTGGAACAAAGCTGGATTGAAACATTCGCAAAAGCAAAAGATGTTTATGCATTAGATCCAGAAACAATCCCAAACACATATTTAAAATATTATTTATATCCTGATTATGTAGTAGAACATACTAATCCGGAACATACACGGGCAAATGAAGTAATGGAGCATCGAGAAAAGAATATCTTTACAGCTTGTAGAAAGATCATCGAAAAAGGAACAGCTGTAGACGGAGGGTTTGAACCAGATGCGCATGCTGAATATATTGTTGACTTAGCTTGTGCAATTGCTAAAAACACTAAAGAAAAAATGTTATTGATCGTACCGAATGAAGGAGCAGTAGAAAACTTTGACCGTACGGCAATGGTAGAGATTCCATGTATCGTAGGAAGCAGCGGATATGAAAGAATCTGTCAGGGATCAATTCCACAATTCCAAAAGGGATTAATGGAACAACAAGTATCAGTAGAGAAATTAGTAGTAGATGCATGGATAACAGGAAGCTATCAAAAATTATGGCAAGCAATCACATTATCAAAAACAGTACCAAGTGCAAGAGTAGCGAAATTAATCTTAGATGATTTAATTGAAGCGAATAAAGATTTCTGGCCTGAATTGAAATAAGATGTTAAAACTATTTAAAAAGATACTAGTGTGTTGATACTGGTATCTTTTTTATCGTTCATTGAATTTTAAATAGTTTTTTATAACGATATCTTTAAAATCATTAAAGTTCTTACATTTTTTTATTTCTGATATTACAATTGGTTCATTAAATAATAATACTAGAGATTCATACAATGCATGAAAATGTTTGTTATCTATTTTATTAAAAGCAATCATAAAAACTACATTGACAAAATGCTGGTTTCCCCAGTCAATTCCTTTATGACTAATTACCACTCCTATACTAGTTTTATAAGCGCTCATTTTCATAGGATGTGGAATGGCAATATTCATAAAAGCTGTAGAACTTGCTGTTTCTCTTTTCCATATTTCTTCTTTAAAGTTTTCTTCTACATAGCCTAGATTAATCATTCGTTCTGCTAGTTCGTTAATAACAGCGGATTTACTAATATCTTCATTCATTGAATAAAAAAGTTTTTCATTAAAATAAAAATTAAGATTATTAGTAAGAATTTGACTTTTTTTAGTGTTCTCTATTCTAATGATTGCATCTAAAATCTTATTTTTCTCATAGCTCATTGGGAATGGTGGTAATAATACGGTAAAGTAGTTTGTAGATTCTAAAACAGGAACAGTAGTGATAAGAAGATCAAAATTATTCCCTAGGATCTCATTTTCAAATGAAATTGATTTTTGAATAGTTAATTGATCTCCAAAATCCATCATAATTTTTTTGTGTAAAGTACTAGTGATATTTAAATATTCAGGACATAATAGGAGACAGGATACTTTTGTTTCTTCTTTTTTTTGTCTTTCTATCTCTGTTCCTACATGTAAAGCAATGAAGGCTATTTCATCCTCATTGACGTTTTCATGAAATGATAATGTCAGCTGATAAGCAATAAACGTTGAGATATCATATATAGTTGGGCATGATATTTTAATAGAATCAAGCATTGGATTTTTAAGAAGATTGTTTTTTATTAATCTATTTTTAAGGTTTTTTAGATGTAGCATAAAAGGAGTTATAAAATTATCGGAGTCAAGATTAATAAAGAAATGTTCATCAACATTTTTTATGATATTTTTGGTAATTTGAATAATTTCATCTGATACTAATAAAGAAACATTTTCGTTTTCATTATTTATATAATTTGCATTATTTTTAAAGAGAATATAGATTTCAAGTATTTCTGATGAATTAAAAGAGACATTAAAGACTTGTTCTAAGGCTAGGCATAGTTCTTTAGCTATTTTTTCATCATTTTTATTAGTAACTTGAATTAATTCATTATTGTTAATAATGTGATTACCATGGTTGATTCGACTAACCATAATAGTTACATGCAAAATAAAATTAACACAAGAAAAATCGTTAAGATAGTAGTGATGCTGTTTGCAAATATCTTTGATTAGGGTGCAGGCATCATCAAGATCATAATCTGGGAAACTTTCTTGTAGCAAAGTTAAGTTAAGAAAATTTCCGCTTACTTCTTCTGACATCACATGGCTAATTAGTTTACGTTTATTTTGTTCAGAACCTCCAACATGAAGTTTATTATTTTCACTAGAAAAAGTAATTTTAAAATTTGCAAATGAAGTATTCATTTTATAAATATCTTTTTTTAAAGTACTATAGCTAATGAATAATTCCTCACATAAATCAAAAATATCAATATAGTCCTGCTTTTCTAAAAGCGTCTTTTTTATGATATAAATACATCTGCTTTCATAGTCCTGAGGAATATCGTCTTTATATTGAAGTAGTGAGTTAGCTTTTACTTTATCGATGACATAACCACGATTGCTAGAAGAAATCAAGCTAGGATAATTCATGTTTAATTCGGCAATATATGATTTAATTGTTCGAATAGAGAGATTTAATGCTTTTGAAAGAATATTTGCTGTAACTTTTTCATTATGAGTATATAAATAATTGATCAATTCTTCTTGCTTCCTTCTCATGCTCTCATCCTTCCCTAGTTGTTGTTTTCTATATTATAATAGTTTTAATTTTTATTTAAAACTAGAATTTTGCACAGTGCAAAATACTTATTTGCACTGTGCAGAATGTTAGTTGAGTAGATATGAACAAAATGATTAAATATAAGCGTAAAGTTCAAGAACTTGCAGACAAATAAGAAATGGAGGAAATAAAAATGGCACAAGCACATATTTATCTTTGTTGTGGAGGAGGGCTCTCTTCAGGATTTTTAGCTCAAAAAGCTCGAGCAGCTGCAAAAAAAGGTAAAATAGATGCAACTATTGAAGCAAAGAGTGAAAGCGAAGTCACACAATATTTGCCAAAAATGGATATTCTTTGCATTGGACCGCATTATGAATTTAGGCTGAATGCTTTTAAAGATATGGCAGCCCCATATAATATTCCTGTAATTGTTATTCCTGAAGAAATTTATTCAATGTTAGATGGAAAAGCATTACTTGAATTAGCATTATTAGAAATAGAAGAGTTTTATAAATAAAATATATAACAGGAGAGAGAAAAATGAAAGGAATTATGAATTGGTTTACTAATAAATTAGCACCAGGGATGCAAAAAGTTTTCAGTAATCCTTGGATTGCAGCAGTGGCGAGCGCAATGCAGAAAATCTTGCCGTTTATTTTGGTAGGATCAGTTATTTCAATTTACAATGTATTTGTACGTTACATTCCATCACTACCGGACTTGAGTTTTGTTAATACATTTAGCTTTGGAATGATGTCATTGATAGTAGCTTTTATGGTTACTTATTTTGGGATGGTGGAACTGGATCATCCTAAATATACAATAACTGCAGGGTTAACTTCAGTGACTGTATTTTTAATGGCCTTATGTCCAACCATGGCAACCTTATTAAAAAATGCAACAACTGGGAAAACTGAACTTACTTTTACAGATATTAATTTTTTAGGTGGATCAGGTTTATTTATTGCGATTATTGTAGGATTAGTTGTAATGTTGATTTTCCATTTATATGCAAAGTTACATATTTTGGAAGATAGTGCTACAATGCCGGATTTTGTTTGTGAATGGATAAATAATATTGTTCCAATGACAATTATCTATTTAATATTTGGAGTAACTGTATTTACAATAGGTTTTGATTTAGTAGAATTTATTAATTTAATATTCCAGCCGATTGTTAATTTAGGACAATCTTTACTGGGATTTGTTGTTATTTGTTTTTTATACGTATTGTTATATTCAGTAGGTATTTCAGCTTGGTCGTTAAATGCTATTGTTAAACCAATTTTAATGGCGGGAATTGCAGCCAATGCTGAGATGGCATTGGCTGGAGGAAGTCCAATTTATATTGTGACAACAGAAACGATTTTTACAACGGCCTTAATCGCAATGGGGGGCTTAGGTGGAACATTACCATTAAATTTTCTAATGTTATTTAAATGTAAATCTAAAAAATTAAAAACAATGGGGAAAATCTGTATTGGACCGTCAATATTTAATATTAATGAGCCACTTGTTTATGGGGCGCCAATTGTCTTTAATCCGTTACTAATGATTCCAATGTGGATAAATTCAATTATTGGTCCATTAATTATCTAGTTTGTAATGAAAGCTGGTATGCTAAATATTCCAGCCGGAGTTAATAATATTTCTCGTATTCCTGCGCCGATTTGCACCTGGTTAACTACTGATGATTTCCGAGCGTTTATATGGTTTCTTGTACTATTTATTATTTATGGATTGATCTGGTATCCATTTTTAATGAGATATGATAATCAGCTTGTTAAAGAAGAACATGAAAAAGAATTATTAAAGAAAGAATTTTGATTAACGTAACCAATTAGTCATATAGTGTGGAGGAATAATAAATGGATGAAAATAGTCTTTTAATACCAGTTGCGATGAAAATCATTATGAATTCAGGCAATGCAAGAACAAAAGCAAATGAAGCATTGGAGGCACTCAGTATCTTTGATTTTTCAAATGCACATAAGAAAATTGTGGAGGCAAGGGAGGATATAAAAAAAGCACATCAAGAACAAACAGAAATAATTCAAAAAGAGGCTGCAGGTGAACATTATAAAACATGTTTATTATTTACCCATGCTCAAGATACTCTTATGACAATCATGAGTGAGGTTAATTTGACAGAAAAAATGATAATATTATTTGAATCTTTTTACCAAATACAGGGTCATAAGGAGAATTAAATATGCTACTAACAGAAAAATACAAAAAACAAATATATTATCAATTTCCTAAAGATTTTTTATGGGGCGTGGCAATGAGCGCAAAACAGGCTGAGGGGGCTGATGATAGAGCATTGACAGTTGCTGATTTGCAAAATTATGATCCAAATGATAAAGCAAAGGTGAAAGGAGATTTATCTAAAGCGGAGATTTTAGACCGTCTCAATTATCCAGAAAGATATAATTTTCCTAAAAAAATAGGAATTGAATTTTATCATCGTTATAAAGAGGATTTGATATTGCTTAAGGAAATGGGGATTACTTGTTTTCGGTTTTCAATAAGTTGGGCAAGAGTATTTCCAAATGGAATAGATGGTGAACCTAGTGAGAAAGGATTAAAATATTATGATAAAATATTTAATTTGTTAAAAGAAATGGGGATAGTGCCTATTGTTACATTATATCATGATGATATGCCAATTGATTTAGCTTTAAAATATAATGGTTTTTTAAATGAAAAAGTTGTGACAGCATTCATAAAATATGCAACTTTGATTATGCAAAGATATAAGGATAAAGTAACATATTGGATACCTGTTAATCAGATTAATTTAACACGGGTAGGTCTCAGTTCGTTAGGAATTGTAAAAGATACAGTGACACAATTGGAACAAAAGAAATATCAAGCTATTCATAATAAATTTGTTGTCTGTGCAAAAATAAAAGAGATTGGAAGTAAAATAAATAATAACTTTAAATTTGGGTGTATGCTAGCTGACTTTTTAGTAACACCAATGACTTGTAAGCCTAAGGATGTTGTTTTTTCAACTGAAAAAAATCAAATGACAATGTATTTTTATGCAGATGTACAATTAAGGGGAGAATATCCTGGATATGCAATAAGTTATTTTAGTCATAATCATATCGCCGTAGAGATAAAAGAAACCGATCTAGTATTAATAAAAGAAAATACTTTAGATTTTTTAGCGATTAGTTATTATAATTCTAACGTTGTCAGTCATGAAAAGAATACTTTAGCTATTGGCGATTCCCAATTAAATCCTTATCTGGAGACTAATCCATGGGGATGGACAATTAATCCTCTTGGTCTATATGATTGTTTTCTTAAATATTGGGATCGTTATCAAAAACCATTAATGATTGCTGAAAATGGAATTGGTCAAATTGAAAGGTTAGATAATGATACAATACACGACGATTATCGAATTGATTATATTAGAGAACATATTATTGCTTTGAATAAAGCAATCACACGAGGTGTCAAGGTTTTTGCTTATTGTGCCTGGTCGCCAATTGATATGGTTTCTTCAGGAACAAGTGAAATGAAAAAAAGATATGGATTTATTTATAATGATCAAGATGATTATGGAGTAGGCAGTCATAAAAGATATAAAAAAGATTCATATATATGGTATCAAAATGTTATTAAAAGTAATGGTTTAAAATTAGAATAGTTTATATAAAACTATGGTTTTTTAAAGAAACTATAGTTTTATTTTGATAATTAATTTGAAAAAGATTCCATTGTAAGATGCAATTACTAAAGAGACAGGAGGCGATGATCAATGGATTTTATTTTTAATATCAATCTAAAAAAGAATTTATTAACAAAAATGAATTAAAACCGTGTGAATTGATTTGTAAAGGTTTAACAAAGATTTAAAGATTATCGCTAACAGAAATATTAACTGAAGAAAGTTACTAAAACAATAATTTTGTTAAAAGTAGGATATTCAGGTTATGCAGAATTTAAATATGATTGCGTTAAATATGTAAATAGCTTAAATAATGCTAAAGATACCGTTAATAAAGAGAATAATAAGATTGAAAAAATATATTGATACAATCGAATTGATGCATTATACCTTAATGATAAAATGATGAGAAAGTTAGCCGTTTTAGTAAAATAAACAAGAAGAGTTCGCTGTGTTGGAGAGGTTAATAGCCCGATAACCTGTTTGCAATTGATTTAATTGCTAATAAAGAAGATCTATTTTTAATGATTTCAGTTACTGGTAAAAGCGATACAATAAGGTCTTTAAAAGGTTATCACAGTCTGCACAATATAATAAACCATGAAATATATTTTTATAAATCTTTCGTTTTCGTTTTGAACGTACTTCCTTGCTTTCTAATTTTGCTTGATAAATACAGAATATCTTTTCGTCTATAATTACTTCATGATGATGTTTAAAGATTTTTCATTTCTCTTTTGGAAGTTTTTGATACTCACCTCTAGTTTTGAAATATTCCCTTTTATGAAGAATTAAATTTCTAAGATAAGTTGCATTCATTAAAATTCTACACATATAGGGATTATTCCATACATCAGTATACTTACTTTTATCATCTATTTCATTCTTTAAACTAAATTCATGTAAAGAAAGAGATGGTGTTGGAATGTTTCTCTTGTTAAAGTGTGAGCAATTTGTAAGGTACCATAGCCATCTCCATCAATTTGAAAGGTATGTTTTACAACATTAGCATTAACTGGATTAGTCACTAATTGAGCGCTTTTTTCACTTTACGGTACCCCAAAGGTGGTGTTGAATTATTAATTTACGTGGGAATTAATGCAGTTCAATTAAATGGCGAGGGCTTTATTGCACGTATTGGTCAAGGATAATTACTATTGGAATTTGACATGGATAAGATCAAGGCTGCGGGATATTCATTAGAAACACCTGTCTTAATAACAAATCATACTGATTTAAAAGAGATAAAAAATACTAATGAAGCGGTGGTTTCTAATGATGTAGAATTAATTAAAGTTGAATTTTAAAAAGATGAGACTATAGTTTTTAGTCTCATCTTTTTAATGACAACATTTATTATCGTGTTCATGACAAGCGTGATGACCATCATCATGGTGATTGCAGGCTGTGTTAGGATCGTAATGCAACTCACCCTTTAGATAGTCGATTACTGCTTCATCACTACTGCCAATGACCCCAGGAATGATTTCGATTCCTAATGATGTGAGGATATTTCGTGCACCTCCGCCAATTCCACCACAAATCAATACATCAATGTTAAGATTTTTTAGAATTTCTGCTAAGGCTGAATGACCCTGACCGTTAGTACTTTCTATTTGACTAGAGATAATTTCTTGATTCTCAATGTCGTATACTTTAAACTCTTTACTCTTTCCAAAATGTTGAAAAATATTACCATCTTCATAAGTTACTGCTATTTTCATTCTGTTATCCTCCATTTTTCTTTTATTTTTAATTGTACAAGATGAAGTGCAATTGACTAAGTGAGCTTTGTCACAAAGAGAGTAGTTACCACCTTCAATTTTTAAAGAATAGCCCCGGACAATGCTTTGAGCAAGCTTATAACGTGCTTGTTCATAAATACTCTGAACGGTTGTTCGGGCAACATCCATTTGTTTAGCACATTCTTGTTGTGTGAGTCCTTCAAGATCCATTAATCTAATTGTTTCATATTCGTCGATTGATAGGACTACTGTTTTTGTAGCTGACGGGTTTGGACCAAAATATGCATATCTAGGTAATCTGCATACTTTTCTTTTTCGACATGGTCTTGGCATAGCTTCACCACCTTTGTTATTGACATATGTCAATAACATTATAAGCTAATATTATAAAAATAGCAATAATTAACCACTATCCAATGATTCTTTATTAATTTTATAATAAGTGATATACTCTAAACGAGTAAAGGAGGTTTTAACAATGATAATACGTAAAGCAACAATTAAAGATTTAAAAGCAATTACAGCTGTTGAAGCCACTTGTTTTCCACCTGCAGAAGCAGCTAGTCGGAGTAATTTTAAAAAACGTTTGAAAACTTATCCGAATCATTTTTGGCTATTGGAAGATGAAGGAAAATTGATTAGTTTTATTAACGGAATGGTAACAAATGAAACAACGATCAATGATATTATGTTTGAAGATGCTAGCTTACATGATGAAGCAGGAGAATGGCAGGCAATTTTTGGAGTAAATACAATTCCTGAATATCGTCAACAAGGGTTAGCTGCCAAAGTCATGCAGGTGGTAATTGATGATGCCCGTATGGCAGGACGAAAAGGATGTATTCTTACTTGCAAGGATAAATTATTGCATTATTATGAGAAGTTTGGATTTAAAAATTGTGGGATTTCTCAGTCAATGCATGGTGGTGCTATCTGGTATGATATGCGTTTAGAGTTTGAACATGAATGATTTAGTAAATCTTGGTAAGTTTATTAGTTTGATTTTACGACATAAACCGGAACTAATTGGATTAAAGCTAGATTATCATGGATGGGCAAAGGTTGATGAGTTGTTGTTAGGAATTAATAATAGTGGTCGTTTTATTAATCGAACATTATTAGATGAGATTGTCATGACAAATAATAAACAGCGATATCAATATAATGAAGATCATACAAAAATTCGAGCTAACCAAGGTCATTCAATCAAAGTAGATATTGAATTAATTGAAAAGATTCCACCAGAATATCTTTATCATGGAACGGCATTTAAATATTTGAACAAGATAGAGCAAGAAGGGATTAAAAAAATGAAACGTTTATATGTTCATTTATCGAAAGATATTGAAACAGCATTTAAAGTCGGAAGTAGACATGGTAAAGCAATTGTTTTAGTTATTGATACAAAGGCAATGTGTGAAGATGGCTGTAAATTTTATTATTCCCAAAATGGTGTGTGGTTAACTGAGGACATTGATTATAAATATGTAATGGAAGTAATTAAGTGATGGTTAATACCATTGCTTTTTATTTTCTATGTTATAATAATAAGTATGAGGTGGAAAACGATGAAAGAAAACTTTTTATGGGGTGGTGCTTTGGCTGCGAGTCAGTGCGAAGGTGCGTATAATCTCGATGGTAAGGGATTAAGTGTTAGTGATGTAATGCTTGCAGGAAGTAAGACTAAAAAACGAAAACGGACTGATGGGATTGTTGCTGGAGAATATTATCCAAGTCATGAAGCAATTAATTTTTATCATTACTATAAAGATGATTTACAATATTTTAAAGAAATGGGCTTTAATTGTTTGCGAGTGTCAATTGCTTGGTCACGTATCTATCCTAATGGTGATGAGCTAGAGCCGAATGAAAAAGGGTTGCAGTTTTATGATCAATTATTTGATGAGATGTTGAAACTAGATATTGAACCAGTGGTCACATTATCGCATTATGAAATGCCTTATTATTTAAGCAGGCAGTACAATGGCTTTTTTGATCGGCGGTGTGTTGATTATTTTGAACGTTTTGCTATTACATGTTTCAAAAGATATTCTGCTAAAGTCAAATATTGGCTAACTTTTAACGAGATTAATGGAATGATCACCAATCCTTATACTGGAGGTGGTGTGATTGCAAAAATTGATAATAATTATTTACAAACCGTTTTGACTGCATGTCATCATATGTTCTTAGCAGGAGCAAAAGCGGTTAAAGCTTGTCATGAGATTATTCCTTCTGCTCAAATTGGCTGTATGATTGCCTTCTTATGTGGTTATAGCGCTACATGTAAACCCGATGATGTAATGTTTAATCATAATTTTATGGATGTAAATATGTTTTTTACCGATGTTCAGGTACGAGGGAGATATTCAAATAAAGCATTGACATGGATGTCACGTTATGGAATTGAATTACCAGTCATAGATGGTGATGAAAAAATCTTAGAACAAGGAAAAGTTGATTATATTGGTTTTAGTTATTACCAGAGTATTACGATGTCAAGTGATATTTTAGATAATCTTGGAAGTGGCGGAAATCTTTTTAGTGGAGCTAAAAACCCATATATTAAAGTAAGCGAATGGGGCTGGCCGATTGATCCTAAGGGACTTAGAGTTTCTTTGAATTACTTATATGATCGTTATCAAATTCCGTTATTTATCGTAGAAAATGGACTAGGAGCAGTCGATGAAATTAGTGACGATCATCAAATTCATGATAATTACCGAATTGATTATTTGACGCAACATGTTCGAGAAATGAAAAAAGCAGTAGACTTAGATGGAGTTGAGTTGCTTGGGTACACTTGGTGGAGTCCGATTGATATTGTAAGCTATTCAACTGGCGAAATGAAAAAACGTTATGGATTTATTTACGTAGATAAAGATAATGATGGAAATGGTACTTTAAAACGTTATATTAAAGATTCATTTTATGTATATCAGGAAATTATAAGAACAAATGGTGAGTGTGTTGATGAAAAAAAACGTTATACTTTAAATAGTCAATTAAAGGATGTTTTGGAAATAAAAGGGCTTAGAGAAATTATTAAATTAGTTAGTGAAGGAAAAGTTACTGACCTTCAATTAAAACTAGGGGGACGCTTAAAAATAAATCAATTACTTGATAAATTTGATGTTAATGATAATAATCAAAGATTGATTATAGATTTACTGAATCGTTTAGAGGCTAAATAATGAAAATGTCCGGAATAATTAACCGGACTTTTCTATTTATTCAATAATATAAGCATTAATGATTTGGCCATAATAAGCCGTGTGTAAATCTTTATTTGCTCCATAGAATGAACTATCAACATCTTGAGGATAAAAACGTTCTAAATTGTTTGGAGTAATTGCATTTTTATCTTGTACTTGTTGATAGACAATTTTACATTCAAGTGTCAAAGGAGGCTCTTTAATACCTGGAACTGATATTTTATCAGGATCTTCTAAAGTAGGCCCAAGTTCTTTAACTTTATCAATATCTCTTCCTGATTTCGTACCGCAAACCCCTAAGATTTTCTTATCAAAAGCACCTAAAGGAATATTGATTGTAAATTCAGGATTTTTTTCTATCTGTTCTTTAGTGAAACGATGTTCTCTTACAAAAACAGTAAATAATTCTGTTGCTCATTCAATTCCTAAGGTTCCCCAGGAAATTGTCATACTATTGACTTTATCATCAACTTTAGTTGTTAAAAGAACGCCAGTTTGAACAGCTTCCATAATTTCTTTAGCATAATCAAATACATTTATTTGTTTTTTCATCTAATTAGCCTCCTTGTTATTTTAATAACTATATGATAAATTAGAACTAAATTAATAACAAGTATACACTTTTAAGTAAGATACTATCTAAAAGGAGAGTAAAAATGAACGATGAAGTAAATGTAAGACCATTTGCATATGCAATGTCTTTGATCGATGGCAAATGGAAAATGCACATATTATTTTGGTTATGGAAAAAACAAGTACTACGATATAGTGAGTTAAAACGTGCATTAGGAACAATTACACATAAAATGCTAAGCACTCAGTTAAAAGAATTGGAAAAGGACGACTTGATCATTCGCAATGAGTATCCGCAAGTCCCGCCTAAAGTTGAATATTCATTGTCTCCACGTGGTTTAACATTGATGCCGGTGTTAGAATGTTTATGCAAGTGGGGACATGAACACATTAATGATGGAGATAATCATGGATAAAGAATATTATTCGATAGGTGAGATTGCAGAAATTTGTAATATTCCGATACGGACCTTACGTTACTATGATGAAATCGGGCTATTAGTCCCTGAAAAAAGGGATATTGAATCAAGCTATCGTTATTACGCTAGACATCAGATATTACAAGCTAATATTATTAATCAATTTAAGATTCAGGGGTATTCAATTAAAGAGATTAAACATCAGCTTGCAAATAATTCCGTTTCTTTGAGTGAAGAAACCTTGAATCAAAAACATGCTGAATTAAAAAAAACAATAGCTGAATTAAATAAATTAGAGAAACGTTTAGGATTCTTTTTGGAGTGTCTAAAGTATCAAGATCATCAGTTGCATTTACAATTAAAGGAAATACCGGAAATTTATATTGCTTATGTTCGTCAACAAGGTTTAGCAGACCAAGCAGCCTTTATGCGTCGATTTAGTGAATTAAATACTTTATGTCGTAAGAATAATTTAGAGCCGATAGGAAATATAATGGCGCGTTATTATGATGATTATCAGCAATATGATCCCGATTGTGCTGATATTGAAGTTTCTATTCAAATTGATTTAAATCATGAAATTGGTGGAGTAGTTAGAAAAGAACCTGGTTATTTATGTGTTTCTGCTCTTCATTATGGGCCTTATCGAGATGAATATAAGACTTATACTCTTATGATGGAATGGATGAAAAAAAATAATTTAGTAATGTGTGGTCCAGCATTAGAATATTATTTAATAGATCCTATCTTTACTAATGATGAAAATGAATTTGTGACTGAATTAAGAATTCCTGTAAAAAGCATTTGACTCTCTAGTTACTAGAGGCTTTATAATAAATTTGAGGTGATTAGATGATACATTTAGTATATTTAGACAATAAAGAAAAAGTCTTAGAAAAGATTATGAGTGGCAAAAAAACAATGATAATTCGAGGAGCAGCAGGACGCAAGATTCCTCATAGTAGAGTATTCAATGACGAAGTATTATATTTCATGGAAAAAGGAACTAAAAAAATAACAGCAAAAGCAAGAGTAGTTAACGTTTTAAATTTTATTAAATTAGGTGAAGATGAAATAAATGAAATATTATTAAAGTATCAAGATAAATTAGATTTAACGCCAAAACAACAAGTTCGCTGGCATAAAAAATGTTTGTGTTTAGTTGAATTTACAGATGTAGAAGCAATTAAACCACTAGATTTTGATCATCAGGGGAATATGGATGATTGGTTGATTCTTGATAGAATTGAAGATGTTGTAGTAGGAACGAGTATCCCCTACAACTATAATAATGCTAGATTTAAGTAAACTGCCGGAAGGGTAGTTTTTTTTAAGAAAATTTTTAAGGATTATTAATAACAATAAATTGGTAATAATGATAGAATAAGTCATATTGGGGGTGTAAAAATGAAAGATAAATTAAAAAACTTTAAACATCTCTTTTTTAAAATCCTAAAATTTGAGATTTTCTATAAATTTGCAATATTCCTAATTATCAGTCCATTGATTAATAAAATTCTTCAAATATATTTAAATAATAATTCCAGCGGAGCTGCATTTAACCAATACATATTATTTAATTTCTTAAATCTTGAAGGGATTACAGTTGTTTTAATTATTATGATGATGGCAGTAATTGCAATTGGATATGAATTTAGTGTACTGATAAATATGATTACTTTAAATAAGCAAAATAAAGATTTTCGAATTTATGAGGTAATGAAAACCTCGTTATTAAATTTGAGTTGTTTAAAGCATCCTAGCAGTATTTTAACAGGAATATTCTTTTTATTTATTTTACCATTAGTGCATCTTGGTTATATAAACTCATTGATACCAAGTTTAAAGATTCCTAATTTTATTTTTGGAGAATTGAGCTTAACTTTTCAAGGAAATATTTTAATATGTTTAATCTATGGATTGTATTTTGGAATTTATGGATTAATGTTTTTTGTACCGGTTTTAATGATTTTAAAAAAAGAAAATATTATTAAAGCCTTTAAAGAAAATATAAAGTTCCATAAATTATTGACATTAAAAGAACGTATTTCATTAATTGGAATAATGGGTATTTGGATCGTTCTTGAGAATGGATTAATTCAAATATTACCAGATGCTTTAATAAAAAATGCGGATTTTAATCGTTATTTTTTAAAGAATTTAATTATTTCTTCGAGATTTAGAATTTATTTATTGGAATACATCATATATACATTAATAATCATGGTCTTGATGATTGTTTTCTATCAATATTTAATAGGTGTTATGGGTAAGCACGAGCCTGAACTATTGAAAGTAAAGGTGGATTTAGAATTTAATCGCTTATTTGACCGAACTTTATTAAAAGCACAAATTCATGGTAATCGTTTTTTTCAAAGCTTGGATAAATATTTTTTTGAAACACATTTTTATCAAAAGTATCGTGGGATGATCAACCTTGTTTTTTGGCCCTGTATGTTTATCTTGATTACTTATCTTTTTCCTAATTCAATATATATTTTATCAGCTATCTTAATTGTTGTTTTGTTGATGTATTTTGCTGCTAGTATTATTATTCGTTATGAAAAAAGAAAAAATGGTCAGGAATTTGAAGATGATAGTGGTTTGCTGTTTTTGCCTTATCGCTTAATTAAACGAACTTTAAATAATTCTCGCTTATATAATCATCATCCTAGAATGGTTACAGCACTCTTAGCTTTTATTTCTGTTTGTCTAGTAGGTATGTATTTAGAACAACCGTTGATGCTCCATCATCCATGGGTAATCGGTCATCGTGGTTCAATTTACGGGGTTGAAAATACAGATGGAGCTATCATGACAGCAGCTGATAAAGGAGCGGATTATGCAGAAATTGATGTGCAATTATCTAAAGACGGGGTTCCTGTTGTGATTCATGATGCAGATTTGTCGCGATTGGCACATAAAGATGAAAAAGTAAAAAATATGACTGCTAAACAATTAAGTGAAACCTTGGTTTATCATAACGAATACACTGATAAAATTCCGACGCTAGATCATTTGATTAAAAAGTTAAAAAAGAATAGCACTAAAATGGGACTTTTGATTGAGTTAAAAGTTGAGGGCGGTAATGGAGAAAAACTAGCTAAAAAAATTATTGATGTTATAGAGAAAAATGATTATCAAAAGCAGGCTATCTACATGTCGCTTGATTTAGATACTGTTCAATATCTTCAAAGTCAGCGTCCTGAATGGTGGATTGGATATTGTATTTATGGTAGTGCTGGAGATATTGAAGGATCATTATGGAACCAAGGTATCGACTTTTTGGCGATAGAAGAAAATCGAGCTACAGTGAGTTTTGTAGAAAAGGCTAATCGTAATTGGGTTCCTGTTTATGTATGGACAGTAGATGATGAAAGTAGGATGATACAGTATCTTGAACTTGGGGTTAGTGGAATCATTACTAATTATCCTAATCGGGGGAGAAAAGCAGTCGATAAATTCAAAGAGAATAATTATCAGTATTATTATCATCATGGGTCAGGATATCCTGATAGTTAAAACTAGATTGCGATCTAGTTTTTTTCTAACAGTTTTGTAAGGTTGGTTAAATTACTAGGCTATCTTAAGAGGCGATAGTATAATGAATAAAAGGAGTTGAAGAGAATGAAAATCATGATAGTTGAAGATGATTTGATCTTGGCGCGTGAATTGCAATTATTATGTGTTAAGTGGAATTTTCAGGCAAAGTATCTTGAGGATTTTAAGCATGTAGATCAAGTATATTGTACATATCAGCCGGATTTGATTTTATTAGATATTAATTTGCCTTTTTATGATGGTTTTTACTGGTGTCAAAAGATAAGGGAAAATTCCACAGTACCAATATTATTTATTTCTAGTCGAGAGCAAAATGCTGATAAAATTCTGGCACTGTCAGCTGGAGGCGATGATTATATTGAAAAACCATTTGATTTAGAATTGCTGTTGGTGAAAATAAAAGCAATATTGAGAAGAACTTATGAATATAAACATTTGGAAAAAGAATATCTTGATGAGGATACCTCTTATGATATTGTGAGGGGGCGATTTGTATATCAAAATAAAGTTTTAGAATTGACTAAATCAGAAGGTAAGATAATGTCGACACTATTAGGGCAACGAGGCAACTGGGTAACCAGGGAACAGTTGATGATGACATTGTGGAATACTGATGAATTTGTTACTGATGCGACTTTATCGGTTCATATTTCACGTCTACGAAATAAATTAAAGGAATTAACGAATGGAAAAGATATTATTAAGACGAAAAAGGGAGTAGGTTATTATATTGATTAATTATTTAAAAGAGAAATTACGGCCTATTGTAGGTGGAATGTTAGTTTTAGTATTTATTAATATTTATTTTTTATATTTGTGTGGTAGTCGCTTATATTTAAGTGATCTGGTTTATTTGGATGTTATTTTAATTTTTATTGGGATTACGATCTTTATTTATGGAAATGTGAAATACCGAGCAGTTGAAAAAATAATGAAAACTAATAATTTTTTGACCACAAAGGAATTAAAAAGCTATTTATCGTTGCAAGCACTTAGTGTTATTGAGCAAAACGATTTATATTATCATGAAGAAATTAATCACTTAAGTACTCAAATACAAGAATTATCGGATTATATTTCTAGATGGTCACATGAAGCTAAGTTGCCGATTGCTTCAATGCGCTTAATGAATGAACGTAATCAAGATCTAGTTTTAAAAAAACAAATGCGTTTAACTATTGAACAAATTCAATTATTATTAAATACAATGTTAATGTCTAGTAAGCTTAGAAATCCTGTGAATGATATTAAAATAGAGAAAGTTTTTTTATCTCAAGTTATTAAGGAAGCGATAAAACATCAATCTTATTTCTTAATTAATGATCATTTTAAAATTAATTTAAAGGTAGAGAATGAGTATGTTTATAGTGATCGGCGCTGGTTAACATATATGCTGGACCAGTTCATTACCAACTCGATTAAATATAAACAAACAGAACCAAATTTGACTTTTTATATTAGAGAAGATCATGATGGATTAGAACTTATTGTTGAAGATAATGGAATCGGAATTGCACCGGAAGATGCTCCGTATATATTTGACCGTGGCTTTATCGGTCATAATCTTCGTGATGGAGACTATCGCTCAACGGGAATGGGTTTATATTTTGTTAAAGAGATAGCAGAGAAGTTAGGCATTAAAGTTATCTATGATAATACTTTTTGCTCAGGAAGCCGCTTTAAATTACAATTTGAAGATAATGCAGAATATTTCATGCTAGATTACTAAAATGTAAGATTATAGAGCTAACTGTTAGATAAGCGTTAGGATTTTTTCTTGATTAGTTGGTAAACTTTAGTTGTAATCTAAGGAGGAATTAAAAATGAGAAAGATTGTGGAAATAAAAAATCTCGTTAAAAGTTATGGTGGTAAAGATTATCATACTAAAGTATTAAAAAATATTAATTTAGACATTTATGAAAATGATTTTATTGCAATTATGGGACCTTCTGGAGCAGGTAAATCGACTTTATTAAATATGTTATCAACTTTAGATAAACCAACTCGTGGTGAAATCATTATTGATGGTGAGGATATTACAAAGGTTAATAATAAGCGGTTGTCGAAAATTAGACAGGAGAAAATTGGTTTTATTTTTCAAGATTATAATTTATTAGATAATATGACTTTACAGGATAATATTGCTTTACCGTTGAGTTTAAATGGAAAGAGAAGCCGTGAAATTATTGAAAAGACTAAACAGATGGCCTCTTTATTTGGATTAAGTGAACATTTAAATAAATATCCTTATCAATTATCAGGGGGACAAAAGCAGCGTGGTGCCAGTGCACGAGCATTGATTACTAATCCACGGATTATTTTTGCTGATGAACCGACAGGAGCATTAGATTCTAAGTCAAGTAAAGATTTATTAATTTCTTTGAAAAAAGCGAATGAGTCAGGCAATGCAACGATTTTAATGGTAACTCATGATGCTTATAGTGCCAGCTATGCTAAACAGGTTTATATGCTTAGTGATGGAGCAATTAAATGTCGCTTAAATCATAGTGGTGAGTGACAAAAGTTTTATGATGAAATTTTAAGCTTACTAGCTTCGATGGGAAGTGAACAAGAATGAGTTTATTTAAATTAGCTTATTCAAATTTTAAACGCAGTGTCAAAAATTATGTTGCTTTGATTATTTCTTTATCGTTTTCAATTTTTACGTTTTTTAATTTTCAAAATATTGTTTTTTCTAATGCGATGGATGTTTTAAAAGAAAAAAACAGTGATTATATTGCAATTATTATTCAAGTTATTTCTATTGTTTTAATAATTTTTGTCTTCTTTTTTATCTGGTATGCGACAAATGTTTTTTTATCACAGCGTAAAAAAGAAATTGGAATTTTTACTTTTATGGGACTGGATAATGTAAAAATTGGTAAGATGTATGTAATTGAAGTTGCGATGATTGGACTTTTATCATTAATTATTGGCCTAGGGAGTGGAGCGCTTTTTTCTAAACTTTTTACAATGTTGTTATTACGCTTATCAGATATAAGCGTGGATGTTTCATTTAGTTTTAGTATTATTCCTGTATTACTGACAACCGCTTTATTTGTCACGATTTTTGCTATTATGATTATTAAAGGCTATATTAACATTTTAAGAAGCAGTGTTTTAGATATGTTATCAGCATCAAAACAAAATGAATTACGTGAAGAAAAAATAATTATTACTTTATTAAAAGTGGTAATTGGGGTAGTTTTGATTTGTGGTGGCTATTATGCTGCGATGATGGTTGGTGATATGTCTTCGTTTATCTATATATTTTATGCAGTAGTTTTGGTTGTTGCTGGAATCTATTTTCTATATAATGGGGTAATTCCGTTTGTAATTAAAAAGTTAGCTCAAAACAAAAGTTATCTATATCAAAAAGAACGCTCATTGTGGGTCAATAATTTAGCATTTCGTTTAAAAAAGAATTATCGTGCTTATGCAATGGTAACGATTTTAATGATTTGTTCGGTTACCGTTTTAGCAACCTCATTTGCAATGAAACAACGCTACGATAATATCAGTCATTTTAGAGGTACTTATACTTATACTGTGATGGCAAATAAAGCTCTTGATGGCAACCAAATTGCTCAAAAAATCAGTAGTAATAATGAGCTCAACTATCATAATAGTCTAAACTATATTGCCTTAAATGCAGATATGGTTAAAAGTAAATATCTATATAATCAGTATGGTGTAGTTTCATATAGCCAGTTAAAAAAAGCCGCAAAAGAGGCTAAAATTAAATTTGATATACCAAAATTAGATGATCAGCAAGTAGTTAATTTGACGAGATTATATTTACTTGATATCTCAGATCCTGAAATTAATCCGGTGATAGAAATTGCAGGTGAAAAATATCAAATTGTTGATGAAACTGCAACATCATATTTAGGATTATTGCAAGAAAATATTAGTACCTATATTGTTAGTGATAACACATATGAAAAGTTAAGAAATTTTGGACAAGAGTTTTATATGTATAACTATCAAATAAAAGATCCTAATAATTATCAAGCATCGATTGATTATTTAAATAGTTTGGTAAAAGATGGACCTGTAGATTATGTGAGTTATTTAGCCAATGATCCTAATGGTGGGGATATTGCTTGGGTTCGAGTAATGTACTCTATTTGTATTTTCTTGTTTTTAGTATTCATTTTAGCTAGTGGAAGTATCATTTTTATGAAATTGAGTAATGAGGCTTTTGAGGATCGAGAGAGATATAATGTTCTAAAAAAACTAGGAATCAGTAAACGAACATTGAGTAGGTCAATTAGAAATGAGATACGTTTTGCTTATTATTGTCCTTTTGTTTTGATGGTACTGTCCTCATATTTTTCTGTTCATGCGCTAGCTAATGTTATGAAGACAGAACTATACACTGTAAATATTGTTAGTGCTATCGTTATTTTAGTAATCTTTTATATAATCTATACTATTTCAGTATTAATGTTTAAAAAGAAAGTATTGAGTGATCATTAAATAAAAGCAGGATGAAGTTTAATTTGTCCTGTTATTTTTTACTAATAAAGCACTTGCAGCAAGCAAGAAAAGAAGATACAAGTAAATTATATTTGGCTATTGAATTGTAGAAATAAAACTAGGGGTTTAATTACATAATTATTATATTTAATAATTATGTTGATAAGCTATTAAGAAAAAACGTTGAAATAATAGAAATATGGTATAATTAAACATATTAACTTGTTAGGAGGTTAAATGATGAAAAAAAAATCAGGTATTATTGAGGAATTTAAGAAGTTTATAACTCGAGGAAATGTTATGGACATGGCTGTAGGGGTCATTGTTGGTGGTGCTTTTACAACAATCGTAACTTCACTTAATAATGATATTATTTCACCGATTTTAGGGATTTTTGGCGGAGTTGATTTTTCTGATTTAAAACTTGTCATGGGGAGTGGTGAAAATGCTCCAGTTTTAAAGTATGGAAGTTTTTTAACGGCGGTGATTAATTTCTTAATTATAGCAATGATTATTTTCTTAATTGTTCGTGCAATGAATAAAATTAATGAAAGTATCAAAGCTAAATTGACTGACAAGGAAGAAGTGCTGGTTGAAACAACAAAAGTATGCCCTTATTGTAGAGAAAAAGTTGCGAAAGAGGCAACCCGCTGTCCTCATTGTACTTCTATTCTAGAAGAAAAAGTTGATTAAGCAGGAGTTGACATGAAAGATATTATAATTAAAAATGCGTATCATGGTAATTTAAAGAATCTTGATTTGACGATTCCTCGGAATAAATTAGTCGTAATCACTGGTTTATCCGGGTCAGGTAAATCAACTTTAGCAATTGATGTTCTTTATCAAGAATGTCAGCGACAGTATTTAGAAGCAATTTCTTTTCAAGGAATTAATAAACCAGGAGTCGAAGTAATAAGAAATGTTTCACCAGCAGTTGTAATTACACAGGATGAAAAAAATAATAATCCTCGTTCTTCACTGGGAACAGTAACAGATATTTACACTGATATTCGAATGATTTATGAAAAGCTAGGAGTTCGTAAATGTCCCCACTGTGGTAAAATGATTGATGCATCATACTGTCATGAAGAATTAGTTCGAGCTGATAATGATTTTACTGTTTATATGTACTGTAATTATTGTCATTATAAGATGGAAAAATTAACAAGATCACATTTTTCTTTTAATAGTGAAAAAGGTGCCTGTCCAACTTGCTTTGGATTAGGTAAAACATTAATACTTAATTTAGATAAAGTACTTGAGCCAAACTTATCTCTTCGCGAGGGTGCAGTTGCATTTTGGCATCATCGTTATAAAGAATATCAAATCGAACAATTAGAAAAAGTATATCGAGAACTGGGGCTTTCAGTGACTCCGGAAACAAAAGTGATTGATTTTAATCAGCAGCAAAGAGTGATCTTATTATATGGAACTGAATCAAAACAGTTTAAGGAACTTTTTGGTAAAATAAAAATAAGTAAGTTTGAAGGAATTATAACTAATTTATGGCGTCGGGTTGAAGAAAAGAAAAATCAAAGTAAAGAAATAAGCAGTTATTTCGATGAACAGGTATGTTCTGATTGTCATGGTGAAAAGCTTAATTCATTAAGTCGTCAAATTACAGTGAATAAAACAGTTATTACAGCAACAACAAAAATGCCTTTGACGGAATTACTACATTGGCTTGAGCAGCTGGAAGCTACTGTTTCAGGACCACAAAAAGAAGCTGTCCAACAATATATAATTGATTTAAAAACAAAAATTCAAAGAATCATTAATGTTGGTTTAGGATATTTGCATTTAGATCGTCAAACAATGACTTTATCTGGCGGTGAGAAACAAAGAATTAAATTGGCAGCGGCTTTACAAAGTCAGTTAACGGGGATAATTTATATTTTTGATGAGCCAACAATGGGATTACATCCTAAAGATACAGCAGGAATTATTAATGTTTTAAAGGAATTGCGAGATCAAGAGAATACGGTGATTGTAATTGAACATGATTTAGATGTAATTAAAGCAGCAGATTATTTAATTGACCTTGGACCTGGTGCAGGAAAGCATGGTGGTCAAATTCTTGCATTAGGAACTTATCACGAGTTGCAAAATAATCCTAGTTCAATAACTGGACAATATTTTGTTAATAAAAAGAAATGTAAAAGAGTATATCGAACAAGTAATCGATATTTTGAGGTGAAAAATGCTCATGTTCATAATTTGAAAAATATTGATGTAACTTTTTTAGTTGATTGTTTAAATGTTGTTACCGGTGTATCAGGGTCTGGTAAAAGTACTTTGGTGTTTGCTGTATTAGCTAAACAGCATTATCGATATTTTGATGATATTATTGCTGTCAGACAAGAAAGTATTACGACGACAAGGCGCTCTAATATTGCTACATATACAGGAATTTATGATGAAATTAGAAAGCTTTTTGGAAGTTTAGAAGCAACTAAAGAAATGGGTTTTACGGCTAAACATTTTTCTTTTAACAGCCAAGGAGGACGTTGTGAAAATTGTGAAGGATTAGGAACTGTTACTAGCAACATGTTATTTTTTAAAGATGTTGAGGTTGTCTGTCCAGCTTGTCAAGGAAAACGTTTCATTCCTGAAATCCTTGCATTAAAATATCATGAACATTCAATTGATGATGTGCTTCATTTATCAGTTGATGAAGGGGTCGGTTTTTTTAGTGATTGTCCCAAAATAATTAAAACTTTAAAAATGCTGCAAGATGTTGGTTTAGGGTATTTAGAATTAGGACAAGTTTTAACAACGCTGTCGGGTGGTGAAAAACAGCGTTTAAAATTGGCAACGACATTACTAACAAACATAAATAAACATAATCTTTATTTAATTGATGAACCAACAATTGGCTTACATCCTCTGGATATTGAGCATTTACTACTTTTGCTTGATCGTATTGTTGATAGTGGTAATACAGTAGTAATCGTTGAACATAATCAGCAGATTATCAATGCTGCTGACTGGATCGTTGATCTGGGGCCAGCGGGAGGAAATGATGGTGGTTATGTAATTGCTGCTGGGACACCAAATGATATAAAGGGTAATGAGAATTCAATAATTGGTGAATTTTTGTAAGAACTTCTACGAAGTTCTTATTTTTATGCATATTATTTGCTTATGCAATAGCTCTGAGGTAGAATAATGTCGAAATATAACAGTGTTATATTTTGGAGGTGACTATGACTACACAAGAAAAAATTATAAATGTTGCGACTCAGGAGTTTTTAAATAGTGGGTATCTTGGTGCATCGCTAAGAAAAATTGCCAAAGCAGCTCATGTAACAACTGGAGCAATGTATGGATATTATAAAAATAAAGAGGCACTTTTTAATGATATTGTTGAAGAAGTGTCTGAGGAATTTAAAAATGATTATTTGGTTGAGGGAATTAATCTTGAGACGATTGATTACATTTATCAAAATTTTGAAGTTTTTAAATTAATCATTTGCTGTAGTAAAGGAACTCGTTATGAAGAATATTTAGATTGTTTAGTAAATGAAAAAACGAAGCAATTTAATGAACATGGTTTTGATGATAAATTATCACATATTATTAATCATTCATATTTATTTGGTGTTTTTGAAATTGTCCGTCATCAAATGACTGAGAAACAAGCTGAGGATTTTGTCAGTGATTTACAAGAATTTTATCAGGCGGGCTGGAATAAGTTATTAGAAAGAAAGGAAATATAATATGGAAACATTAATTGGAATATTGATTCCGTTTATTGGAACGACGGCAGGGGCAGCGTGTGTCTATTTTATGAAAAATAAAATGAACGATTTAGTTCAGAAAGTATTATTAGGATTTGCTTCGGGAGTAATGATTGCAGCTTCTGTTTGGTCACTATTGATTCCGGCGATGGATATGTCAAGTGATTTGGGAAAAATGGCGTTTGTTCCTGCAGCAGTAGGTTTTCTATTAGGAATAGCTTTTTTGCTTTTACTTGATCGTAATGTACCTCATATGCATTTGGATAATGAAGAAGAGGGTCCTAAAAGTCAATTGAAAAAATCAACAATGTTAGTCTTAGCAGTAACTTTGCATAACATCCCAGAAGGAATGGCAGTTGGAGTTATTTTTGCGGGATTGGCATCTGGAAGTCAGGGAGTAACTTATGCGGGAGCTTTAGCTTTATCGCTGGGAATTGCAATTCAAAACTTTCCTGAAGGAGCAATTATTTCAATGCCGTTAAAAAGTTCTGGGTTATCAAAGAACAAATCATTTATATATGGGATGCTATCAGGTATTGTTGAACCGATTGGTGCAGGATTAACTATTTTGATGGCTTCATTAGTAGTACCGATTTTACCATATCTATTAGCATTTGCGGCAGGAGCCATGGTTTATGTAGTTGTTGAGGAACTTATTCCGGAGGCTTCACAAGGGCATCATAGTAATATTGCAACTATTGGTTTTGCTATTGGGTTTGTCGTGATGATGATGTTAGATGTCGCCTTAGGTTAATCTTTACATAATCTTAAGCACAGTTGTATAGTTTCGTTTCTGTAATTAAGTAAAATGAGGTTAAAGAGGTGACAGAAATGAAAAAGAGATTAGGGTTAGGTTTAGGAATGTTTTTAATAACAATTTTATCTAATTTGTCAGGAGTTATGGCTTATAGTGGTAATAGTAATTTACCGGGAAGTGCAATAATTATTGTTTTTGTACCGGTAATGTTAGGAATTATCTATTTAGCTAGTAAGGGTGAGGTTAAATAACTAAAACTTTACATAGAATTAAAGCAGGGATGATATAATTTTAAATGAGAATATTAGATAATTTAGCTATGGTATAGATGGATTGGTTATAAAATAATGCTAAGTCCTTTATGCACACTATAAAATTTTGATTAAAAGACTAATCATATCTTATACCTGCTCTATTTGAATAACTTTCCCTATGTATATGAAAGATGAGGCAACAGCCTCATTTTTCATATTTCATAAATTCCAAAATTTAACATTTTGTTAACAAATTGATGATATTATTAGTCTACAAAATAAGTATTATAAAGATAAGGATAAACATATATTTAGTAAGGAGGCGGTTTTAATGAACAAATTAGCTTTAGTTGCGATAAGTTTATTTGTAGTTGTAGAAATTCTAGTTGGAGATTGCGTAGTCCAGGGAATTCCTCTTTGAGTAGTTGGTTTAATTGGTTTTAGCCTAATTTGGATGGGAATAATTTGTGTAAAAGAAAAAGTCCAAATCAAAGACTGGTATTAAAAAAAGGAAATTATGATTTCCTTTTTTTATTTATGTTTAAACATTTCAAATGATGAAGCAATTAATAAAAATAGCATACCTGTGTGTACCCAGAAAATTGTATAATCAAGAACACCATGTAATAGAATAACTGCAATGCATGAAATTACAAGGGCGACATAACGGAGATTTAGCTTTTCTTGATAGACCTTAAATAATCTTTTACAATTATCAAACATATAAGGAACAAGAGTAGCAACGCCAACGACACCAAATGATAAAATCGGATCAAGATAGACGCTGTGAGCATGTTGAGTGACATGACCACCATACTGTTTAAAAATCATCATATATGTCATTGGGCCTTGACCAAAGAGCGGATGGGCTTTGATTCCTTCAATTGCAGCATGCCAGATCTTTGTTCTTACAGTAAAGTTATCAACTAGTTTTTCAATTCTTGGGAACTGTTCAGGATTAAAGATAAAATAAATACCACCAATGATACAAAGTAGCCCAATTAAACTGCAAATCCGGTAATTTTTATTGATGATCAAGAATACTAACATTGCTCCAGCGGTTGCAACAAAAGCGGTACGACATCCAGTCATATATAATAAAAAGAAATTAAGGCAGGCAACGATAAAATAATAAAGCTGTTTTTTGACATTTTTAGTACCAAATATTTTATATCCAATCATCATGATGGTAAATTCAATCATCATGGCATAGTAATTAGCATTGAAGAAAACAGAATTAAGACGATTTTCACGTCTGCTAAATACTTTTAAAGTAAAATGATCATAACCTAAACGATCGAGAATTTGAATTTGTTCAAATAGTCCATAAATGGCCCATAGAATCGATAATGCAATTAACATATCTAAAATAAATTCAAAAGTATCTTCATTGATATATTGTCGATAATATAACATTAGTGAAACAAAGATAAAGATAAGTGCGACACATCCTACACCAATCCAATTTTGATAAATTAAAGAAATAGCTAATGTTAAAAGCATAAAAATTATTAAATATTTAGATTTTGGGGTACTTTTAAACGCATTTATAATTTTTTTAGTGTACAATAGGTATAATGTTTCAAGTAATAAAAAAGGTACACAAATATAAAATGGGGTAGATAAACTAAGGGCGGTAGCAATAATCATTAATTGTTCCTTAGTAAAACGTTCTTTTAATGAATTGATAAATTTCATAATAGACCTCCAAGTACTGTTACTATAGCATAAATATAAAATAGACACAAACAAAGGAGATATAATGAAAAAGTATTTATATGTTTTTAACTATCCCCCAGAAGATAAAGAATTATGTGCTTTAGAATTTAGAACATTATTTAAAGATGAATTTAAGAGTAAATATTATTTATCAAATAAAGATTATAGTGTTGATAAAAGTGTTTTTGTAAAAGCAAAGCTCGATCTTTGGGGAATAGATGCTGATTTTAATAAACTAATCGAAAAAGTGGCTGCGCTGCATAAAGATTACCAGAATTTTAAAGTAATATATTTAAAAAATGAAGTTACTCATGTTGACTATCAAGAAAGTTTACTTAGGTGTAAAGATATTTCTTGGGGTATTGCAGGAAGTGTTAATATGTCTAGACCGCAACATACTATCGCGATTACAAAATTAGAAGATCAATGGCTTTGCGGTTATTATCATCATGGTGTTCCGTCTTGGCAAAAACACGATGATAAACCTAATACTTTTTCTAATTCTTTAGATATCCGGTTAGCTCGAACTTTAGTTAATTTAGCAGCTGGAGATAATGATCAGGTAACGATCGTTGATCCTTGTTGTGGTATGGGGACAGTTGTTCTAGAAGGACTCGCTTTAGATTTAGATATTGAAGGATTCGATATTTCCAGGGAAATATCTTGGCAAGCACGTAAAAATTTAAAGTATTATGGTTATGATGAGTATTTGATTAATAAGGTGAGTATTCATGACTTACAAAAGCATTACGATGTTGCAATCATGGATATCCCATATAATTTATATACTCCAATAACTTACGAAGAACAGTGTAGAATGATTCAGTCCTCGCGAAGAATTTGTGACAAAATGATTATGGTAACTTTTGAGGAAATGAGTAAAGAAATAAATCAAGCTGGCTTTTTGATCATTGACGGCTGCTTACGTAAAAAGACAGAATATGTTAAATTTGGACGCTATATTTATATTTGTATTTAATAAAAGCAACATTTAGTTGCTTTTATTTATGTTTTATGATTTTTTGAAGATAAGGTATTTGTGATAATTCTTCAACATTATCTTTATATAGAAAAAGCAATGTTCCAAAATATATAATGACTCCAATAACGATTGCAATAAATAGAGTGATAATCAAACGATCAATAACTTTAATTAAACCATAGTAGCATAGCGCGACTGTAAATGCCATAATTGCTGAACTAATCAATGGGTAGATGAAGGTGTGTAATTTCTCTTGATAATAAGTAGTAATATGTTTTAAAGCTCTTTGATTTGCGAAACAAAGCTGTAAACCATAAAGACAGTTACCGATCAATAGAGAATAAATATTTAAATTCGTTGCAAGTAAAAGAAATAGAGTAATAAAACAATGGATAATTAACGCATATATAGCATTTTTTAAAGGAATAGATGAATATCCTAAAGCTTGCAATAATCCATTGGTATAGGTAGAAAGACCATAGAAAACAATTGCTGGACTCCCAAATGTTAAAAGGGTGCTGGCTAGAACAACCGTTTCTTTTTGCGGAAAAATTGCTTGAATAATCGGAACTGCAAGAATACTCATTCCAACGGCACTGGGAATAAGGATCAACATGATGACTTTTGTTCCTTGAGCAATTTGTTTTTTAACTTCAGCAGTATCTTTAAATAGCCATGCTGATGAAATATTGGGAATTGAAGCTGTTGACATTGCTGAGGCAAGAGCTACAGGAACGTTTTGTAAAATAATATACTCACCCCCATAAGCCCCAAAGGCACTGATGGATTTGGCACCATCACCACAAACTAGATAAAACATATACATATCAATAGTTGAGATAAGGTTGTAAACGCAAGTAGCCAAAATTATTGGAGTAACAATATTTGAAATCATTTTAAAGATATCTTTAAACGAATCTGTATGGGGATCGGCTGCTTCGATATTTGGAGGATTTAAATAACTTTGTTTAGTTCTTTTGAACATGAACAACATATAACATAAGCTGATTAGAACTCCGGCGCCAGTGCCTAAGGCACTACCAGTTGCCCCGTGACTAGCAACTAGACTTTGATTATTAAGGTATGGTTGAATAAATAGATAAGCAGCTCCAATTGAAACACAGGCATTAAATACTTGTTCGATTATTTGTGAAATTCCAGTAAAGGCAGTAGTTTTAAAGGCTTGAAAATAACCCCTAAAAATCCCCAATAGTCCAGAAAGAAAGATCGTTGGACAAAGAATTCGCAAAGCTGAAACAGCTTTATCAGGAACAATATAGGGTGCAATTACAAATGCGATAATTGCTGCTCCTCCACCAACTGCAACAATATAAATAAATGAGCAAAGAAGAATCTTTTTAACATTATTATATTGATTAACGGCCAGTTTTTCAGATAACAACTTAGAAATAGCAGTTGGAATACTGTAAGAAGAAACTAAAAGAATTAGTGCATATACATTATAAGCAGTAGAATAGTAACCCATTCCTTGTGAACCAATCAGTTTAGTTAATGGACTTCGATATAACAGACCAATAATTCTTACTAATATTCCAGCAGCAGCTAAAAAAGCAGCCTGTTTAAAAATTGAATTCTTTTTCATAAAATAAACTCCTTATGGATAATAATGTCATATTATATTAACCATACCATTTATTGAAGGATAAATGTATGAAAATTTTAATTATTAATAAGATTCTTGTTTTAATTATTTTATTTTATCATAAAAAGATAATTAGTTCTTTATTGTCGGTAGTTTAAATAAAAAAGATAAAATATGTTAGAATAGGGTGATTAGAAAATTAATTTTATATTTGCTTGACTCTCCGGTAAGGGGAGCTTATACGATGTTTATGGAAGGTGATAAGATGTTTTCGATTGGTGAGTTTTCAAAAATGGCTAAAACGACTGTAAAGACTTTGCGACATTATGATGAGATTGGATTGCTGGCGCCGGCATATGTAGATACTTATAGTAAATATCGTTTTTATACGAGTAATCAATTAGTAATAATTCATCAAATTCAGTCATTAAGACAAATAGGTTTATCATTAGATGAAATACAGATGATTATTAATGGTGTTGATGGTGTTGCAATTCTAGAAAGTCGGAAAAAAGCAATAAAAGAAAGCATTAGTGAAGCAGAAGATCAACTTTCACGCATTGAGTTTATTTTATCTGGCAAAGAGGAGGATACATTTATGAATTATCAAGCAAGTATTAAAGAATTACCAGCATGTACCGTATATTCGAAAAGAATGGTAGTCCCTGGGTATGACAGTTATTTTGAATTGATTCCTGCAATAGGTCAAAAAGTGATGAATAAGTACCCGGACTTAAAATGTACAGTTCCAGAATATTGTTTTATTATTTATCGAGATGGTGAATATAAAGAAAAAGATATTGATATTGAATTTTGTGAGGCGGTTGATCAAGTGAAGGTAGATTTTGATGATATCAAGTTTAAAAAGATGCCGGCGGTTAAAGCAGTATCTATAATGCATAAAGGTGATTATGCGGGATTACCTAAAGCATATGCGTATGCTTTTAAATGGATTGAAGAAAATGGATATCAGGTACTTGATAATCCCCGTGAGAGCTATATTGATGGAATCTGGAATAAAGAAAGTAAGGATGAATGGCTAACAGAATTACAAATACCGGTGACTAAATAGCGGATTGGGAATTAGATTAAATTCTAATTCCTTTTATTTTTGTGGAAAGATAGGGTATAATAAATCCAGATTTGGGGGTTAGACAATGAAATTATTAAAATATGTTAAAGAGTATCGATTTCCCGCGATAATTGGATTTGTTTTCAAAATTGCTGAAGCAGCCTTAGAATTAATGGTTCCATTGGTAATGGCTGATATTATTGATGTAGGAATTAAAAACAATGATCAAAATTATATTTTAGTAAGGGGGTTATTTTTGGTAGGATTAGCGGTGGCTGGTTATTTATTTGCGTTAGTATGTCAATATTATGCATCACTTACATCACAAAGTGTTGGAACAAAATTGCGTGAAGATATGTATCATCAAATTAATCGTTATGATCATCATAATTTGGATAAATTAAGTGCGCCTACCTTAGTAACTAGATTGATTAATGATGTTGTACAAATTCAATTGGCAGTAGCAATGACGATCCGGTTAACTTCACGGGCACCGTTTATTATGATTGGTTCCTTGTTTTTAGCGTTTTTGATTAGCGGGCCGCTGGCTTCTATTTTTGTAGTTGGGGCTATCGTTTTAGCAATTGTTATGTTGATGATTACAATAATTTCAATGCCGTATTTTAATAATGTTCAAAAAAAGCTTGATAAAATTAGTTTGATCGTTCGTGAAAACTTAAATGGAATTAGAGTAATTCGAGCATTTGCTTCACAAGATAAAGAAATTAATAAGTTTAAAACAGAAACTCGGCAACAAAAAGATATCCAAGTAAAAGTAGGGAGAATTCAAGCATTATTAAATCCATTTACATATCTGATTGTTAATGTGGCTATTGTTTTAATAGTTTATTTTGGTGGAACTGAAGTAAATGTTGGGGGATTATCGCAAGGGGAAGTTATTGCTCTAGTTAATTATATGAATTCTATTTTATTAGCCTTGATTGTTTTTGCTAATGTGTTATCGATCTACAATAAAGCAGGTGCTAGTTATACAAGGATTTTTGAGGTTTTGGAAACAGAACCGGCAGTAGTTAATGATGGACAAATACAAATATATCGAGAAAGTGAAGATTGTATTGAATTTAGACATGTTAGCTTTGCTTATGAACAAAAAAATGTTTTAAATGATTTAAATTTTACGATAAAACGTGGTCAAACAATTGGAATTATTGGTGGAACAGGAGCTGGAAAAACTTCTTTAGTAAATTTAATTGGGCGTTTTTATGATGTTAGCAGTGGCGAGATTTTAATTAATGGAGAAGCGATTAAAAATTATGATCTTCATGCTTTACGTTCTTTTATTGGATTTGTACCACAATATGCAGCTCTTATTTCAGGAACGATTAGAGAAAATTTACAGTTAGGAAATCAAACAGCCAATGATCAACAATTGCTCAAGGCCTTGGAAATTGCTCAGGGAAAGGAAATGCTCGAAGATAAAGCGGCTGGATTAGATACAGTAATTGAACAAGGCGGAAAGAATTTATCTGGGGGTCAAAAACAACGTTTAACGATTGCCAGAGCATTAGTTAAACAGCCGGAAATCTTAATTCTTGATGATAGTTCAAGTGCACTTGATTATGCAACTGATTTTAAATTGAGACAAGCATTGAAACAACTTAATATGACAAAAATTATTATCTCACAACGAACAGCTTCAATTGAACAGGCAGATAAGATAATGGTTTTATATCATGGTGACTTGGTTGGCTTTGATAGTCATGAACAGTTAATGAAAGATTGTAAGATCTATCAAGAAATCTATGCTTCACAACATAGTAAGGATGGTGACGATCATGAATAGTAAGACGATAAAGCGGTTATTGACATATTGTCGACCATATCGTGTGATTTTAGGTTTAATATTTATCTTATCTTTTATTAGTGTCTGTTTGACATTAATTACGCCAATCTTATTTGGACAAGCAATCGATCTATTAATAGGAATAGGACTGGTTGATTTTAGTCGTTTGTTTTGGCAGCTTCTAGTGATTGTAGGAGTTGTGCTTGCGGGTGCATTAGTCCAATGGATCTTGGGGCAATTAACTAATAAGATTACTTATAATATAACGAACGATCTTCGTGATCGCGTCTTTGAAAAGATTCATTTATTACCATTAAAATATATTGATAGTACGCCACATGGTGATATTATTGGTCGAGTAATTAATGATATTGATTTGATTGCAGCGGGTTTATTGCAAAGTTTTACTAGTTTATTTACTGGTGTTGCAACGATTGTTGGAACAATTATTATAATGTGTTTGATTAATTTATCAATTGCAATCGTAGTGATTGTTTTAACCCCGTTATCATTACTAGTCGCTTCACTAATCGTTAAAAGGACCCATATCTATTTTAAAGAACAGCTTGAACTTCGAGGTGAAATGAATGGTTATATTGAAGAAATGATAGGGAATCAACGAATCATTAAAGCCTTTAATTATGAACAAATGAATGAAGAACGTTTTAAAGAAGTAAACCAACGAATGCATGTAAGTGGTGTAAAGTCACAATTTTATGGAGCTTTGATCAATCCGACGACAAGGATTGTTAATAGTCTGGTGTATGGTGCGGTTGGAGTATTTGGTGCAATTAGCGTGTTAAATGGTAGTTTTACGGTTGGTTTATTATCTAGCTTTTTAACTTATGCAAACCAATATACCAAACCTTTTAATGAAATTTCGTCAGTAATGACAGAAATGCAAACAGCTTTAGCAGCTAGTCAGAGAGTATTTAATTTATTAGACGAACCTGTTGAAAAACCAGTCAGTAATCCTCAAAACGTTGAAATAATGGAAGGTAATGTTTCTTTAAAAAATGTATACTTTAGCTATGACCCTAAAGTATCATTAATAGAAAATCTTAGTTTAGAGGCATTACCAGGTCAAACAATTGCAATTGTTGGTAAAACTGGTTGTGGAAAAACAACTCTAATTAATTTATTAATGCGCTTTTATGATCAAAATAGTGGAAGTATTATGGTTGATAATGTTAATACATTAGATATGGAGCGAGATTATTTACGTCGTATGTACGGAATGGTATTGCAAGAGTCATGGATATTTAAAGGAACTATTAAAGAAAATATAGCTTATGGAAAAAGCGATGCTACAGATGAACAGATTATTGCTGCTGCTAAAAAAGCCCGGGTTCATAAATTTATTATGAAACAACCTGAAGGTTATGATACTATGATTGATGAAGATGGAGGAAATATTTCTCAAGGGCAAAAGCAATTGATTTGTATTGCCCGAATTATGTTAACAAAACCTCCAATGCTGATTCTTGATGAAGCAACAAGCTCAATTGATACACGTACAGAATTACAAATCCAGGAAGCTTTCGAAACGATGATGAAAGGTCGAACGACATTTATTGTGGCTCATCGTTTATCGACGATCAAAAATGCCGATATGATCTTAGTAATGGATAAAGGACATATTCTTGAACAGGGAACGCATCAAGAATTGTTAGAGAAACAAGGTTATTATTATAATCTTCATAATAGCCAATTTAATTTAGCTAAGTGATAGATATTTAATAAAAAAGATACAATAAGCTAAAATGATTATAAACTATAAAGGTAAAGATAACTGCTGGAGGTAAACTTTAGCAGTTTTTATTATTTTAAAGGAAATTATTCAAAAAGTATTTTGTGTATAAAAGAAGAAATAGGGACATAAATATTTTATACACTAAAATAAAAATATATGATTATTATAGTTTAGTGTATAATTGAACTTGTAAAAATTAAAAGAAAGCGTATACACTACTTATAAAATATGCTCTAGTGTATTAAAAAATGATGATTTATCAAGTTTGCGAGAAATAATTGATTATTTTATAGTTGTAATTGGCTAGAGCAAGTAGTGTCAAAGGAGTTAGCTATGAAATCAAACAAAGTAAAAGTATTTGAGTTCATTAAAGAATATTCAATTACTCAAAGTACAGATGAATATCCTAAATTGACAACTCAGTATCTATCCGAAAAATTAGACATGCAAAGAACTAATCTAAGCAGTATTTTGAATCAATTGGTTAAAGAAGGAAAAATTACTAAAACAACTACACGTCCAGTACTGTATCAATTAGCAAATTTCCAATTGACTAATCAAAAAGACTTTGAGAATTTAATTGGTTATAACCAAAGTTTGAATGAAGCAGTGATGCTAGCAAAAGCTGCCATTCTTTATCCTCAAGGAAGTCCTCATATTCTCTTAACTGCAGAAAGTGGAAGTGGGGTTAAATATTTTGCTAAAAACGTTTATGACTTTGCAGTTAAATCTAAAGTATTAAAAAATAATGCACCATTTACAGTTTTCGACTGTAAAACATTCATTGAAAATCCTACGATTATTAATGAAATGCTTTATGGTGATGAAGTGAATACTGGACTAGTACATCAGACTAATCAAGGCATGCTGTTGATTAAACATGTTGAACTTTTATCAGGGTATCAAAGAACAATGTTATTTTCAATCATTACAAGTAATAAGATGCCCTCTAATCAATATGTAGAATTACCGCGTAATTATAAATGTATCATGCTTTGTGCAATAGCCAGTGATGCCAGTAAGGATCTTTATGATCTCTATCGTAATAAAATGGATTTTGTTATTGAACTTTTGCCATTAAGTCAAAGACCCTTAAAAGAACGATTTGCTCTTTTAGAATTGTTTTTAAAACAAGAAGCCAGAAAACTTGATCGGGTTCTAGAAGTAAGCACTAATATATTACACTCCTTATTATTATATGAAGTGAAGGACAATATCCGTGGTTTAAAAAATGATATTCATACAGGAGTAGCTAATTGTTATGTAAGAGAACATGATGTTCATCATCACCATATTGAGTTATTGTTATCAGATTTTCCTAATTATGTTCGCAAAGGAATGATTTACTATAAAACATTTAAAGAAGAAATTGATGAGATTATTCCTGGAGATTGTAAATTTGCATTTACTAAAAATGAGGTATTAAAAAATAGAGCAAAGGAAAATAATGCTAATATTTATCGAACGATTGATGTTCGTAAAAAAGAGTTAAAAAAACAAAGTGTTAGTGAGGAACAAATTAATACATTAGTTTCATTACAGCTTCATCAAGATTTTCAAGAATATTTAAATGAATTGAGTAATCGTGTAAGTGATAAAGAGCAATTAAGTAAAATTGTTTCAATGAAATTAATTAGTTTAGTTGAACGTTTCATTACTCGTGTAAGCAGTGAACTAGCAATAAATTATCAAGAAAATATTCTTTATGGGTTATGTCTGCATATTAATGCTTCACTAATTAAAGTAAGCAGTAAACAGCGTCTTGCAAATGAAGAAATTAAGCGGATGATTGATCTTTATCCTAAACATTATCATCTTGCTAAAGAATTCGTTCATGAAATTGAAGAAGAATTTAGGGTAAAGATGAATATTGATGAAATAATCTTTACAATGCTGTTTATTTTAAATGAGAGTAAGCCTGTAACTAATAAACATGTTGTTACTTTGATTGCGATGCATGGTGACAGTTCGGCTAGTTCGATTGTTAACGTTGTTAACGCTTTAGCAATGCATAACAATACTTATGCCTATGATTTGCCTTTAGATAAAAGCATGGATGATGCCTATGAAGATTTGAAAGAGCAAATTATAAAGATTGATCAAGGTAAAGGGATTATTCTTATTTATGACATGGGTTCAATTCGAACTATGGCTGAATCAATTGCTTTTGAAACAAAAATAGAAATTAAATATTTAGAAATGCCAGTTACTTTAATTGGTGTCACTAGCAGTAATAAAGCCAGTAATAATGATTCAGTTGATGAAATTTATGAATATCTTCAAACAAAGTTTAAAGATATAAAATATTTTAGAAAACAAAGTGATAAGAAGATCTTAGTAATAATTTCAAAAGAGCAGTCAGAAGTTACAAGGTTAAAGAGTTATTTAAATGAACATTTTGATTTAAGTAATGTTACTGTTCATGTAATTGAAAATAGTGAAGCTAATCATCTATACAATGAAATCAATATTATTGCTAATGAAGGAAAAATTATCGGAATTATTGGTAATAATAGACCAAATTTAGCTCAATATCCTTTTGCTGAAGTGAGATGGCTAGAACAAAAGAATGCTAAAACTTTAGAAGAGATATTCATTGAGGAAGATGAAGCACGTGATGATATTAATGAAATATTTGAATATTTAAAGGATCAGTTCAATGAGGTAGATGTTGATGGAATAAAAGATTATCTATTGGATTTTACTAAGAGTTTAGAAGTTACACTAGATGCAACTTTAGATGAGGATCAGCAAATCGGTTTAATAGTACACTTGGTTTGTTTGATTGATCGAATCAGTAGACATCAAGCACCGATTGTTAATTTTATTGCATCAAACATAATTTTAAATCATGGAATGTTAGTTAGTAAGGTCAAGGAACTTTTAGTTCCTTTAGAGATGGCTTTAAATATATCAATCAGTGACGCTGAAATTGCAACGATTATTTCAATCGTTAAAAAGAGATAAATAGAAAGAAGGATTAAATATGACTAAAGAAGAAGCAACAATGGTTGCCTTTGAAATCGTAGCTTACTCAGGGGATGCTCGTTCAAAATTATTAATGGCTGTAGAGAAAGCTAAAGCAGGTGACTTAGTGACTGCTGATAGATTAGTAGCAGAAGCTAATGAATGTTTAGTAGATGCTCATAAAGCTCAAACAGATTTATTGCAACAAGAAGCTCGAGGGGATAATGTTGAGGTTGGTTTTATCATGGTTCATGGTCAAGATCATCTGATGACAACATTATTATTAAAGGATATTGTTGGGACTTTAATGGATGTATATAAAAAATAAAAATTTAACGGGGGATCGTATATGAATAAATTAGTTTCAAATATAGAGAAATTAAAACCTTTCTTTGAAAAAGTTTCACGTAACCGCTATTTACGAGCGATTCGTGATGGTTTCATTTCGGCCATGCCGATTGTATTATTTTCAAGTATTTTTATGTTACTTGCATATGTACCAAATATCTTTGGTTTTTACTGGTCTAAAGAAATAGAAGCAATGATTTTAAAACCATATAATTATTCAATGGGGATTTTAGCTCTTGTTGTTGCAGGTACTACGGCTAAGAATTTAGCAGATAATTTTAATCGTGATATGCCGGTTAATCGTCAAATCAATAATATTTCTGCGTTAATGGCAGCAATTGTTGGTTTCTTGATTGTTGGGGTCGATTCGATCGAAGGCGGGTTTGCAAATGGCTATATGGGGTCAAAAGGGTTATTAACAGCCTTTTTAGTTGCCTTTGTCGTTTGTAATGTTTATCGTTTTTGTGTAAAACGAAATGTAACTATTAAAATGCCAGATGCAGTACCACCAAATATTTCTCAAACCTTTGCTGATGTTATACCGTTTGCGGTTTCAGCAATCATCTTTACTATTTTTGATATTATTTTTAGGAATGTAACTGGAATATGTTTTGCTCAAGGTGTAATTGAATTTTTTCAACCACTATTTACTGCAGCAGATGGGTATATCGGGTTGGCTATTATTTATGGGGCAATGTCATTATTCTGGTTTGTGGGAATTCAAGGTCCATCAATCGTGGAACCGGCAGTTTCGGCAATCTATTATGTAAATATAGCAAACAATTTAGATTTATTCCAAGCGGGACAACATGCTAATAATATATTAACACCAGGAGTTCAACAATTTGTTGCAACAATTGGTGGGACTGGTGCAACTCTTGTAATTACATTGATGTTTGCATTTATGTCAAAATCAAAAGAATTAAAAGCAATTGGCCGTGCTAGTTCGATTCCGGTAATCTTTGGGGTTAATGAACCAATTTTATTTGGGGCACCGCTTATCTTAAATCCAATTTTCTTTATTCCATTTATTTTCGCTCCGATTTTAAATGTTTGGTTATTTAAAGCTTTTGTAGATTTCTTAGGCATGAATAGTTTTATGTATGTATTACCTTGGACAACACCAGGACCAATTGGGATTGTTTTAGGATGCGGTTTAGGTTTATTAACAATTCTTTTTGCTGCAGTTATTCTACTAGTTGATTTTGCTATTTATTATCCATTTTTTAAAGTTTATGATAATGAAAAGTGTGAAGAAGAAAAGAATAAGAACTTAGATGCAGTTGAAAAAGAAGAAGAAATGATTGAAGTAGATGGAAATACTTTAAAATCAAAACGAATCTTGGTTTTATGTGCTGGTGGTGGAACAAGTGGTTTATTAGCAAATGCTTTAGCTAAAGGCGCTAAAGAACAAAATATTCCATTGATTACAGCTGCCGGTTCTTATGGAGCACATATGGATATTATGAAAGATTATGATTTAGTTGTATTGGCACCACAAGTAGCTAATTATTATGAAGATTTGAAAAAAGATACAGATCGTTTAGGAATTAAATGTGTTGCTTGTGAAGGTAAACAATATATCAATCTAACAAGAGATCCTGATGGGGCCTTGAAATTTGTGTTTAAAATTATGGAGGGAGAATAAAAATGAAATTTCCTGATAATTTTGTATTTGGTGGTGCTACAGCTGCTTACCAATGTGAAGGAAGTACTTTGAAATATGGAAAAGGTAAAGTTGCCTGGGATGATTATTTAAAAAAAGAAGGACGTTTTTCTGGTGATCCGGCGAGTGATTTTTATCATCAATATCCGATAGATTTAAAATTATGCCGTGATTATGGAATCAAAGGGATTAGAATCTCGATTGCCTGGTCAAGAATTTTTCCTAATGGTGTTGGTCAAATTAATCAAGAAGGGGTAGATTTTTATCATCGTGTTTTTCAAGAATGTAAAAAGCAGGGTGTTGAACCATATGTTACATTACATCATTTTGATACTCCTGATGCTTTGCATAAAATTGGTGATTTTTTAAATCATGAAATCATCGATCAATATACTAATTATGCAAAATTTTGTTTTCAAGAATATCATGATGAAGTAAAATATTGGTTCACCTTTAATGAAGTATGGCCAATTGCAGTAAATCAATACATTGTAGGAAGTTTTCCACCAGCAATTAAATATGATATTCCTAAAGCAGTTTATTCAATGCATCATATGATGGTTGCCCATGCGAAAGCAGTATTGGCATTTAAAGAGGGAAAATATCCAGGCCAAATTGGAATTATTCACTCTTTAGAAACAAAATATCCTTATAATGATAATGAAGCTGATTATCAGGCAACAAAAAATGAAGATGTATTAGCTAACCAGTTTGTTTTAGATGCAACTTTCTTAGGTGAATACACTGATGAAACTCTTACGATAATTAAACGATTAGTCGCTTTAAATAATGGAGCTTTTAGAGTTGATCTAGAAGATTTGGAAATCATGAAAAAAGCTGCTAAGTTAAATGATTATCTAGGAATTAATTATTATCAAAGCCACTTTATTCAAGCTTACGATGGTGAGAATGATATCTTCCATAATGGAACGGGGGATAAAGGTACTTCACGTTTTAGACTGAAGGGTGTTGGTGAACGGATGTTTAAGGAAGGAATCGAAAGAACTGACTGGGACTGGTTGATTTATCCTCAAGGACTTTATGATATGATCATGCGAATTAAAAATCAATATCCTAACTATAAAGCAATTTATATCACAGAAAATGGAATGGGATATAAGGATGAATTTGTTGGAGGTAAGATCGATGATACACCAAGGATTGATTATATTAGAAAGCACTTATCATGGATTTTAAAAGCAATTGATGATGGTGCGGATGTTAAAGGATATTTTGTTTGGTCGTTAATGGATGTATTTTCTTGGTCTAATGGTTATAATAAGCGTTATGGACTATTCTATGTTGATTATGACAGTCAAGTTAGATACCCAAAAAAATCAGCTAGCTGGTTCAAGCAAATTAGTGAAACAAAGGAGTTAGATAAGATTGAATTATAAAGCAATTATCTTTGATTTTAATGGAACATTATTCTTTGACAATGATAAACATGTTTTAGCTTGGGGAAAAATCTCCAAGCTGATTCGTGGTAGGGAGATCAGTGACGAGGAGTTGCATGAGCAGTTTAATGGAACACCGAATGCTAAAAATATTCAGTATATGATGAATAATCAAGCAACGAGTGAAGAGCTTAAAAAATATTCATTATTAAAAGAAGAATATTATCGTGAATTTTGTAAGCAAGATAAAGCATCTTTTCATTTGGTAGATGGAGCAGTAGCTTTTTTTGATAAATTAAAAGAACTGGGAATTCCTTTTACGATTGCTAGTGCTTCAATTAAAGAAAATATTGATTTTTTTGTTGAATCATTTAATCTAGATAAGTGGATTGACCCTGAAATGATTATCTATGATGATGGTTCCTATTCAAATAAAGTTAATATGTTTAAAGATGCAGCACAAAAATTAAAACATAATGTTAAAGATATTTTAGTGTTTGAAGATTCTTTTTCAGGAATTGCGAATGCATATAAAGCGGGAATTGAAAAAATCGTAGTAATCTGTCCTCAGGAAAAAGAAAGTGAGTATCGGGATTTACCTGGCGTTATCATGACGATACAAGACTTCAGTGATTTTAATAAATTAATCTAGGATTGGCTATAAAAGTCAATCTTTTTGTTTTTTAAACAATTATATGTATATTTATTATCTAAAATCCTAAAAATAATTAAAATAAAAAAATTATTATCTTGACAAACAATAATCATAAGAGTATTCTATATAAAACATTGTATAGGTATATACATTAAAGGGGGAAATAAAAAATGAATGGATTATTATTACTGGCGCTTTCGATGGTTGCATTGGCAGCAGCTTATGTAATTTATGGTCGCTATTTGGAGAAAACTTGGGGAATCGACCCTAAGGCTAAGACACCAGCGGTTGCTAATGAAGATGGGGTTGATTTTGTTCCTAGTAGCAAATGGGAAGTATTTGCACATCAGTTTTCATCAATCGCTGGAGCAGGACCTGTAACGGGACCGGTTATGGCATTGATGTTTGGTTGGGTACCTACAGTTTTATGGATTATTGTTGGGGGGATTTTCTTTGGTGCTGTCCAAGATTTTGGAGCACTTTATGCATCAGTAAAATCAAACGGTAAATCAATGGGTGGTATCATTGAAGAATATATTGGTAAAACTGGGAAGAAATTATTTTTCTTGTTTTGCTGGTTATTTACACTTTTGGTAATTGCTGCTTTTGCTGATATGGTAGCAGGAACATTTAATGGTTTTTCAGCTGTTGATGGTTCTAAATTACAGCCAAATGCTGCAGCTGCATCAATTTCAATGTTGTATATCGTTGTAGCGATTGCTTTTGGTTTCTTTTTAAAGAAACGGCATGTAAGTGGCAAAGTGCAAGCAATGCTAGGAATTGGCTTAATTGTTTTGATGTTAATTGGAGGGATTGCTTTTCCAATTTATTTCAGTAAAACAACTTGGCTATATGTCGTCTTTGTCTATATTTTCTTTGCTTCTGTTACACCAATGTGGTTATTGAAACAACCTCGTGATTATTTAACTACGTTTTTATTTGTTGGAATGATCGTGGCTGCAGTAGTCGGCGTACTATTCTATAACCCAACTATTTCACTACCAGCATTTACTGGTTTTACAAGTGAGACAGGCAGCTACATGTTCCCAACTTTGTTTATCACGATTGCTTGTGGAGCTGTTTCTGGTTTTCATTCACTGGTTTCATCAGAAACAAGTAGTAAACAAATCAAAAATGAAAAAGATATGTTACAAGTTGGTTATGGTTCAATGTTATTGGAATCACTATTAGCAATCTTAGTTGTTGTCGTAGTTGGTTCTTTAACTCAATTAGTTAGTGACGGTGTTTTAACTGATCAGCTAGCTTCATTAGTTACTGCTGAAGGAGCTACTCCATTTACTAAATTCTCAGTAGGGGTAACGGCTTTTGTTTCTAAACTAGGATTACCTCAAGAATGGGGAATTTGCATTATGACAATGTTCGTTTCAGCATTAGCTCTTACATCATTGGATGCTGTTGCAAGAATTGGACGTTTATCATTCCAAGAATTATTTGAAGTAGAAAATTCTCAAGAAGCTTCAGGGTTGAATAAAATTCTTACAAATAAGTATTTTGCAACATTAATTACCTTGTTCTTTGGTTATTTATTATCATTAGGTGGTTACAATAATATCTGGCCGTTATTCGGTTCAGCAAATCAATTGTTAGCAGCTATGGTATTGATTTCATTATCTGTTTTCCTAAAGGTGACTGGTCGAAAAGGATTTATGTTATACATTCCAATGTGTACAATGCTGGTAGTAACTTTAAGTTCACTTGGTCTTTCTGTATATAACATCGTAAATGCATGGATGACAACAGGAACTTTTGATTTCTTGACATCAGGACTACAATTGATTTTTGCAATTTTATTAATTGCTTTGGGAGTATTAGTTGCTTTCTTTGATTTTAGAAAATTATTTAAGACAAAAAAAGTGTAAAAAACATTGAGTAATTTAATTACTCAATGTTTTTATTATGCTATTTTCTTTTTAAAATAGATAAAAGTAGTTATCGTAATAACAGATAGAATACCTAGATATTCAAATTCAACTTCATCTCCTGTTTTTACAGAGGTTGTCAAATCATCTTTTTTATCAATAACTGTTGTAGTATTGCTACCATTGTTGACAAAAATCAGTTCACCAGTTAGTAGATCACGTTGGTAGTTTTTAAAGAAATTCCAAATATATTGGGCTTCTGGTTTATAGTTCCAGTGAGCATGATCTTTAATTGCAGCAAGTTCCATTACTACACCGTTATTGTTAGACAAAGTTCCTGTATACATGTCTTTTTCACCAAGTTTTGTCCATTGCTGATTATCCAATTTAATGCCATAATAAGGGTTTAAATCCATATTCATATCCGTCACGGTTAAGTCATTGATTTTTTGATATGCTTGTAGGGCACTATATATATGTGTATTACTGTCTTCAGCCCAAATACTAAAACCATATAATTGTGAAGTACCGTATTGACTTGAACCATCAACAGGAATCATTTGAAAGAAATCATGATCACCACAAATATATAATAAAGGTGTTTCATGTCCTTTATAATCATTGGTTAATTCAGTGATTGCTTCACTATAAAGATTGACACCAGAAACAGCCCCAACCCCTGCAAAAGTTTCACTATTCTTGACCCCTAATAATAATGACTCGGCACCGCCTGCTGATAAGCCGGTAACGTATACTCGTGATCTGTCGATTTGTGGATATTTAATTTTCAAATCATCAATTAAGTTAATAATTCCTTCATCCCCTAAACCATCGCATTTTGAAAAATTGACACTAGCATCCTGCCATTCTGGGGATACAACGATAAAGTTCTCTTTTGCAGCTAATTCAATCCAACCAGAAGAATCGGCTTGAACCCGAGGATCATTACCGTTTCCATGAAGCGTAAGAACTAAAGGAACAGAATCTTTCTTAGTATCAATTACTTGATTAGGTAAATATTCAAACCAAGTGTATTTTCCAGGCATATTTGAGACAGTTTGATTAATCTCTTGATTATGAATGATTCCAAGGCGATCAAAAATTGGCGTTTCAATTAGTTTATACGGTTGCTCAGCATTAGCTAAATTTGTATCAGTAACAGGCATATTATAGAACTCGGTTGTTTCATTATGCTGACGATAGTTTTTAGAAAAAACTGTTTCCCAGGCATTATCGAATGCATTTTTTAATGTTTCATCTGTTTTTGAATTTACCACGATTTGTAATGGATTTGTAGAATTTTGATAGATCGTGTAGTTGTTAAATGATTGAGATTGGTCAGTTTGATTAGCTTGTTTGTAATAACTAACAGCTGATGTTGCTGTTGAACTTAAATATGCTGGTATAGGAACGTTATAAGTTAAATCGCTATTCATTGTACCGCCATATACCATCATTCCAGCAATAAAGTAACAATTTTGACTAATATAATTATTGACGAAAGTGGCACCCTCATCAATTCCGATCACTTTAATGTTGCTGACACCAGTGCCGGCTAATTTTTTGAAGGCTGTGACATCATCATTGTTATATTGCGTTGATATAGGATTAATAATATATACTTTCCCTGCCCATTCATGAACATTATCGAGAAGACCAATTTCTTCAATTAATTTATCAGCGCTAGTAAGATCTTGTTTTCCCGCAAAAATGTAATAAATAGGTGTTAAGATATTACTACGTTCTGAGGTGTAGCCATCTGCTTCACTATCATATTCGTAGTAAGTATAATTATTGATTGTGTCACTAGTTACTTCAGTTAAAATGTTTTCATTTGCATATAATTGATTAACTGAAATTGGAGCTGCTAACATTAATAGTGACAATGTTAGTGCTAATAATGCTTTTGTTATTTTTTTCATTGTTCCACCCCTGATTTTATATTTATAACTTTTAAGTTACATTAAAATTATACAAGCGCTTACAATAATAAAACATAATTATCTTTGAACGATCAATTCAAAATAAAACTAGTTTATTCAAAAACTGAATGAACTAGTCGATGTAACGAATATACATATTTCTAAAGATTGGAATAAAATAAGTAAGCTGGATATAACCGCTAATTTCATCATTACGCTGATTGCCAAATTTATAGATATAATCAAACTTTGCTTCATCAGTATGCTGTGTAATACAGGTAAGAAGAATTTTAGGGTTATTAAGACTGAATAAGATATCTCTAATTTCCTTAGTTGAAGGAGCATTGTACCATTGACCACTGGTACTGATACAAATAATTAGGGTATCTTCTTTCAAAGACCTAAGATTTTCTGCCATAATAATGGGATCGTTATAACTATAAGCATTGATACCATATTGAACCATTTCTAATTGAACTAGATAAATATTAGCCAATGAAAATTCAGAACCAATAAAAAGAACCTGTTTATAATTATTGATTATTTTAACTAATCTTTCAAGTGCTGTCATATCAAGCTTATCAATATCATTAAAAGCATTTTGTAATGATTGTTTTACATCATTTTTAATTTCTTCGTTATTTTTACTAATAATCACTTTTTTATTATTAAAAGCATTAAGTCGCAGCATTTGTTGTCCAGCAATGAAATCCCAACGATACTCATTGATATTTTTATAACCCTGATTTTTTATAAACCGGCTAACCGAAGCTTGAGACAAGTAATTGTCACCGGCTAGTTTTTCAAGACTGATTTCATTGATTTTATCACGATTAGTAAAGATTGCTTTAGCAACCTGAGTATTAGTTGCATTATTAGTAGTTTTATTAAGATATTGAATTAAACCATGAATACCTTCTCTTTTCATTTTTATCACCAATAAAAGTATAGCATAAAAATGAAATATTTAATTGTTTTTGAATAAACATTATTAACTAGGTAATATTTTGGGTCAATAATTATTTTGAATCAACTTGATTATTACCAGTTCACAAGAGATAGTAATTTCAAAAGAAGAGTTTTTAATGGTCTGTTAAAATTATTTCAAGTGTTGATGGAAGCCCATCATCACGTTCGACGAGGAGCTTATAGTTAGATTAATGTATTTAGAGAGCTTTTGATATAATTGTTTGATAAGAGCATCATTTGAGCTATCATAAATCATATAGAACAGATATTTATAGTTCAATTCATTTTTAAACAATTCAAATAAATGACGTTTTTAATCAATTTCTTTTATCCATGATTTATTATTTATATAAACGAGAACTTGTTTGGTTAAAATAGATTGATTTAACGGATTATCTAAATTAGTATCAACAGGTAATTGAAATAGCATAGGCACCATCTTTTATATATATGCATATACGCTTAGAGGAAACTGATGATTAAAGCAATGATTACGGCACTTAGAACATCACTGATATAATGAACACCACTTAAGATTCGTGAACAGCTAACGACAAATGCTAGAATTAACATGATCGTCCCAAGCAGTGAATTTACCTGAAGACAAGCTAATGCAATTGCAAAAGCACTGACCGTATGTCGTGAAGGGAAAGATTCACCTTGCTTATGTTCTATTAAAGGATCAATAGCCATAGCTTCATAAGGGCGTTTACGATTAATTACTTTGCGCAAAAGTGTTACAATTAAAAATGAAGCAAGTGGCTTATAAAGTGTTTTAGCTAATAATGTATTTTGAGTATAAAGTAAATAAACGAGCAAAATTGAATAAACAATAAAAGTAATAATAGGGATATAGCGGGTAAAGCCCATAATGATTTTTTGCAGCAAGGGATGTTTACGAATATTAGATAACATTGTTTGATAAAATTTTTCCATAAAAACTCCTTATTTTAATTGAATGATCGTTTCGCCTGCATTCATTGTTAAGATGCGCCGACCAGCACGTTTATGTTTATATTGCTTCCGAATAAATTGTTGTAGTATTTTACTTGAATAGCCGTGAACTACAGTAATTTCTTTCGTATTGGGGGATAATGAATTTAGATAGTTATCCAGCCGGATTTTAGCTTCAATCGTAGTACAGCCGTGAATATCGATTTGATTAAACATAATAGTCTCCTTAAATTAAAGTTTAGTTAATTATACTAGATACTTTAAAATTAAACAAACTTGCAATTTACCTGGATATTAAGTAGAATATAAGAGCATATGAATGGAGTGATATAAATGGCACTGACAGCCGGAATTGTAGGATTGCCAAATGTTGGGAAGTCAACATTGTTTAATGCAATAACAAATGCCCAAGTTGAGGCAGCAAACTATCCGTTTGCAACAATCGACCCTAATGTTGGGGTTGTAGAAGTACCTGATTATCGTTTAGATAAGTTAACAGAATTAGTTGAACCTAAAAAAACTGTTCCAACTACTTTCGGTTTTACTGATATTGCTGGTCTTGTTAAAGGGGCGAGTCGTGGTGAGGGTTTAGGAAATAAATTTTTAGGGAATATTCGTGAAACTGATGCAATTTGTGAAGTTGTTCGCTGTTTTAGAGATAAGGATGTAACTCATGTTGATGGCGATGTCGATCCTATTAGAGATATTGAAACAATTAATTTAGAGTTGATTTTTGCTGATTTAGATACTGTAGAAAAAAGAATTGGACGAATTGGTAAAAAAGCACAATCAGGAGACAAAGAAGCGAAGTTAGAAGTCGCTATTTTAGAAAAATTAAAAAGTACGCTAGAAGCCAATAAACCAGCTCGAGTGATCGAGTTTAGTAAAGAAGAAATGGATGTTGTTAAACAATATACTTTATTAACAATGAAACCAATCATTTATGTGGCAAATCTAGGTGAAGAAGACTTAGAAGATCCAACTACTAATCCACATTATAATAAAGTCGTTGAATTTGCAGCTGGTGAAGGGGCTGATGTTGTCCCTATTTGTGCAAAAATTGAAAGTGAATTAGTTGGAATGGATAAAGAAGAAAAAGATTTATTTTTACAAGATTTAGGAATTGAAGAAAGCGGTCTTGATAAATTGATCAAAGAAGCCTATAAACTATTAGGACTTCGTACATACTTTACTGCCGGAGTACAAGAAGTACGAGCTTGGACTTTTAAAGAAGGTATGACAGCCCCAGAAATGGCGGGAATTATTCATAGTGATTTCCAGAGAGGTTTTATTAAAGCAGAAACATATAGTTTTGATGATTTAGTCGAATATGGCAGTGAACATGCTTTAAAAGAAGCTGGTAAGATTCGTCAGGAAGGAAAACAATATGTTGGTCAAGATGGTGACATCATGTTGTTTAAATTTAATGTCTAATGGCAAAAACAAAAAAGAGTTTTATTGAGAGAATAAAACCGACTGGAGCTAAAGATTTAATTAGAAAAATTATTTTATTAGTTTGTATTTGTGTATTTTGTTATAGTGCGTATAATCTAGCCTCAATTTTTCTTGAATATAAGAGCATGGATGATAGTAATAAAGAAGTAGAAGAAACATATGTTACTGAAAATACAGAACAAAAAAATTCATATAAGACAATTGATTTTGAAGCCTTATTAGCAAGAAATTCAGATGTTAAGGGATGGATCGATATTCCTGATACTAAAGTTAGTTATCCAATTGTTCAAGGAGAAACTAATGATACATATATTCATAGTGATATTGACAAAAAGGAATTTAGAGCCGGTTCAATTTTTATTGCAAGTGAAAATAAAAACCCTTTTACTGATTTAAATACTGTTATTTATGGTCATAATATGAAAAATGGTTCAATGTTTAATAACATTAAATCATATACAGAACAAGATTTTGCAGATAAACACCCGTATGTTTATATTTATTTACCAGATGGGACAGTAAGTCGTTATAAAGTAGTAGCAGCACATATTATTCCAGAAGAGAGTTTATTATATAATACTGGAATTACTGATATTCAAGCTTTTTATCAAGAGATGTTAAAAACTAGTGATATTAAGGTTGATTTTGAACAAGCTGCAGGTAATCCGGTAATTACTTTATCAACATGTACTTCAGCTGGTAGTGAAAGCGGAAAACGTAATGTTGTTCATGCAGTCTTGGATAGAGCAGGAATTGATCCTAAAACGGAAACAATGGATTAATTTAGACTTGTGGAAAATCACAAGTCTTTTTATATATAATTTTTGCAATATAAACTTTTATAGTAAATTAGTTATGAATGGCACTTGATAAGAAGTAGATAATTAACATATTTTTCTTTTTTATTACATAGATTTATAGATTATAATATCTATATACGTCCGAATCAAAGAAAAAAAGGGATTAATTTGACGAATAAAGTTATTTTATGTATGATAGGTAAAACTGTTATAGTTGGGAGCAAGAATATGAAAGAAAAAATACTCAAATTTATTACATCGAAGTTTTTTGTCTTAGGAATTCAATTATTAGCTACGATTGCAGTAGTCTACTTTACATTCAAACTGGATTTAGTGCCGACTAAGTATTTAATTGCTGGAATTGTGGTATTAGCGTTGTTATTAGCAGGATTCTTTGGAATTATTTATAGTAGTGAACAAAAAATCAAAAAAGGATTATCGAGTAAACGAGGAATAGTTACTAAAATTATTAGTTTATTGACAAGTATCATTTTGATTGCTGGCTGTACTTATATTTCAAGAGGGAATAATTTTATTGAAAATGTTTCTAATGCCACTGGACAAGAATATGTTGTTTCAGTGATTTCATTAAAGAATGGTAAAATTACTAAATTAAAAGATCTTGATAGTTCCAAAAAAATTGGAGTATCTTATGAAAAGGATACTGTTACGATTGCTGAAGCCTTAAAAGATCTTGATACCGAGATTGGTGATCATGAATATACTAAGTATGATAATTATGCTTCACTTGCAGATGCTCTTTATGAGGGAAAAGTAGATGCAATTGTTGTTGGTGAACAATATCGAACGATGCTGCAGACAAATCATGAAGAATTTAATGATGTTACTAAGGTTTTAAAATCATATGCTTATGATGCGAAAATGGAAGTAACGACTAAACAAACAGATGTTACTGAAAATGCTTTTTCAATTTATGTTACAGGAATTGATGTTTATGGAAGTTTAAAAACAGTATCACGTAGTGATGTAAATTTAATTGTTACGGTAAATCCCAAAACAAAACAAATTTTGATGACAAGTATACCTCGTGATTGTCAAATTAACTTGCATAAAAATGGAAAAATGGATAAATTAACACATACTGGTATATATGGAACAAGTGAAACAATTAATACAATTCAAGATTTATTGGAAATGAAAATTAATTATTTTGCACGTACTAATTTTAGTGGTATGACTAATATTGTTGATGCTTTAGGCGGAATTACAGTTAATTCAAGTGAGGCTTTTGAAACTTTGCATGGTAATTATCAAATCACTGAAGGTTTGAATGAGATGGATGGTGATAAAGCATTGTGTTTCGTTCGAGAAAGAAAAAGATTAAAACGTGGTGATTTTGCTCGTGGTGAAAATCAGCAAAAGGTTTTAAAGGCAATGCTTGATAAAGCTATGTCACCTAAGATTATTACTAATTTTAATAATATTTTAAGTGCAGTTGAAGGCTGCTTTGAAACAGATATGTCAGATAAAGAGATTAAGTCATTGATAAATATGCAATTAAATGATATGGCGGATTGGAAGATCATCAATGTTCAAATTGAAGGTGAGTATCAATTAATGGATGATACTTTTTCAATGAAAGGGACTAATAGTGATGTTATGATTCCTTTTGAATCACATATTGAAAGAGTACGAGAATTGATCAATAAAGTCGAAGAAGGTAAAGAAATTAAAGATAGTGAATTAAAAGGATTAACTCATTAAATAAGAGGAGCTCTTTCGAGCTCCTTTGTTGTTTTATTTTTTTATAATAATGGTATAATAAGAGTATTAAATTGGAGATAGAAGAAAATGGTTTTTAATCGAAAGTATTATAAATTATGTTTTATTATATATATGTTTATCAATACTTTAGCATTGGGCTATTTAGGTATTGAGACGAACTACCTGTTTGTGCCACTATTGATTTGGGCATTAGTAATAATTGTGCATGATATTTATAAAAAAAAGTTTAAATTAAAAAAGAATTACAGTCTGCTAATGATCGTTCAAGGACTGATTTTATTGCTTGCTACAGCGAGGAATGACTATAGTGATTTAAATTCCTATGTTATTGCAGTAATGCAATTAGTTATTTATTTATTGATTTTTAATAATCCTGTTTCAATGAGCAAAGATGATATTGAAGATGAAGTACGAATGATTATTCCACTAGTAAATGTATTAGTTGGTGGAGCTTCACTTATCTCTATTGGAATGTATTTAGTGCATTTTTCTAGTTTAGCTAACGGCTGGACTTTAGGAATGGTCGGGAATCGTTTGTTTGGAATTTATTTTAATAGTAATCCAGCTGCTTTTTTAGCGTGTATTACGATTGTTTTAGCGTTAGTCGCAGTAAGGCAGAAGTTTAAGGGAAAATACTGGTATCTTGCGAATATTGGGATTCAGCTGGTATATATTCTTTTAACAAGATGTCGTGCGGCATTAATTATTTTAGCAATCATTATCGTCATGGTTGGATATTATTTTTTAATACGTCGTAAGCCGTATAGTAATTTTAAGAGATTAGGGCTGGTAATTAGTCTAATTGTAGTTATTGCTGGTGCAAGTCTAGTAGGTCAGCGGGTAGTTGAGATTGTTCCACAGATGCAGGGAATTGCTTCTAAGGAGACAAGTCGTTTTCAAATGGATAAAGTTGTTAAGGCGGGACATTTATTAATTGCTGGGAATTGGCAAGATTTTAATCAAGGATTGACAATTATCGATGAGGTTTCTAATGGACGGGTATCATTAACTAAAGCTGCTTTAGAAATTTGGCATACGGAACCAGTTATTGGAATTGGAGCAAATAATTTTAAAAAAATAGGCAGTCAGGAAACAGATGCATTGGAGTATTGGGCAGTTCAAGTTGTTCATAGTCATAATGTTTTTTTAGAGGCGTTAGTAACTACTGGGGTAATTGGGTTTATATTATTTGTTGTATTTTTCTTTAAGACACTTTTAATGATTTTTAATGTTTTGAAAAAAAGTCACGGCAAAGAAATATACTTTATTGTTCAAATGTTCGCTATGATCGTTTTAAGTGAATTTATTGGTAGTTTATCTGATTATGGGGTATTCTATATTTATTCTTTATCAGCGACATTAGCATGGTGCTTTTTAGGGTATTTATACACATATCAAAATATTACAGAAATAAGTAATATTGATAAGATTTAAAGGCTATTTTGGTAGCCTTTTTTAATTGCGCAAGAATGGTGCAAGATGAAATTAACTAATGTGCTATGCTTAGAGCAGGGGAAGTAAATAAGAATGAACAATGAAGAGCAAATTAATAAAGTAATAGATTATATTGAAGAACATCTACAGGATGAAAATTTAACACTTACTACGATTGCACAGGAAATTGGCTACTTAAAATATCATTTGTATCGAATGTTTACTATGATTGCAGGAATTACAATTTATCAATAGCTTCAACGACGTCGTTTTAATGAGGCAGCGCGGATGCTTGTTTATGAGGATATTGCATTGATTAGTGGTTATGATACTCAACGTTCATTTTCTAAAAGTTTTAAAGCATTATTTAAAATGAGTCCTAGCAGTTATCGAAAGCAACAAAAGTTATTGCTGGTGCAACTAAAATTAGAACTTAGGTCAGTTGGGTTCCAATTATTTAACTGATGAACATTGTACTGGCGGGCCGATGTTCTTTTTCTTTTGAATTATTTAGTTGATAATATTGTAGATTATAAGGGGTAAAAATAAAAATTGTTTAAAAATAAAAGCATAAACGTTGACATCTTTCGACATTGGTATATAATGTTAGCAACCTAACAATAGGAGGGAAAATAGTGAAAGAAAAGCGGATCGGAATAGAAATTAGGATTCTTGCGAACTTGATTTGCCGGTGTTTAAATGAATTGGGTTTTAATGAAGAGCACAATGGTTTAACTGGACCTCAAGGGTTAGTTTTAGGGTATTTGTATGATCATCAAGATAAAGATATTTTTCAAAAAGATATCGAAGCAACTTTCAATATTCGCCGTTCAACAGCAACGGGGTTATTACAATGCTTAGAAGGTAATGGTTTTGTAAAACGGGTAAGTGTTGATTATGACGCACGATTAAAAAAGATCGTTCTCACGACCAAAGCACATGAGTTCAAAGAGTTATTAGAATCACATATTCAAAAAATGGAAGAAATTTTGGTTAAAGATTTAGAACCGCAAGAGGTCGATGACTTAATCAGAATAATTGGTAAGATTAAGAAAAATTTAGAGTAGGAGAACAAAATGGAAAAGAAGTATTACATGGGAATTGACGTTGGGTCAACTACGATAAAAATTTATATTACGGATCAGGATGATAATTGTATCTATTCAAAATATGAGCGACATTATTCTGATATCCAAGCAACAATTAAAACATTAATCAATGCTGTTAAAGAACAATTTGGTAATTTAGAAGTAACGGCTGTGATGACAGGTTCAGGGGGGTTATCACTTTCTTCATGTCTAGATGTTAAATTTGTTCAAGAAGTAATTGCCTGCACAAAAACAATTGAAACTTATATTCCTGAATGTGATGTTGCAATTGAACTTGGTGGAGAGGATGCTAAAATAACTTATTTTCAAGGTTCACTGGAACAAAGAATGAATGGAACTTGTGCAGGGGGAACTGGAGCTTTTATTGACCAGATGGCATCATTACTTCAAACTGATGCTGGAGGATTGAATGAATTAGCGAAAAATTATCAAATGATTTATCCAATTGCTTCACGTTGTGGAGTATTTGCGAAAACTGATGTACAGCCTCTAATTAACGAAGGGGCAAACAAAGAGGATATTGCGATTTCAATTTTTCAAGCAGTAGTCAATCAGACGATCAGTGGTCTTGCCTGTGGTAAACCAATCCGTGGTAAAGTAGCTTTTTTAGGGGGACCGTTATATTTTTTAGATCAATTAAGACAACGTTTTATTGAAACCTTAAATTTACAAGATGACGAAATTATTTTTCCTGATAATTCTCAACTGTTTGTTGCCATGGGAGCTACTCTATTAGCGAAAGAAGAAGAAAAGTCAACAACGATTGAAGCGTTGATTGAGAAATTAGATAATATTGATGAAACAATGCTTGCTAGCGAAGATACACTAGACCCACTATTTGCTGATGAAAATGATCGAAATGAGTTTAGACATCGTCATTATATTAATAAAGTTCGAAAAAATGATATTAAGGGGTATGTCGGGAATGTGTATTTAGGTTTAGATGTTGGTTCTACAACAACTAAAGCGGTATTGATCGATGATAATGATTCTTTATTATACTCTTTCTATGATTCAAATGAAGGTAATCCGCTAGATGTGGTAGTAAAAATAGTCAAAGATATTTATGATTTTATTCCTCCTAATGTTAAATTAGTTCGTAGTGGAGTCACTGGTTATGGTGAAGCATTAATCAAGGCGGCTCTTAAAGTTGATATGAGTGAAGTGGAAACGATGGCTCATTATAAGGCTGCTACTTATTTTAAAGAAGATGTAAGTTTCATTTTAGATATTGGTGGTCAAGATATGAAAGCAATCAAGATCAAGGATGGAATTATTCAAGATATTTTATTAAATGAGGCTTGTTCAAGTGGATGTGGTTCATTTATTGAGACTTTTGCTAAATCCTTAGGATACGAGGTGAGTGATTTTGCAAAGCTGGCATTAGAGTCAAAAGCGCCAATCGACTTAGGAAGTCGTTGTACTGTATTTATGAACTCAAAAGTAAAACAAGCCCAAAAAGAAGGGGCAAAAGTTGAAGATATTAGTGCTGGTTTATCATATTCAGTAATCAAAAATGCTCTATATAAAGTAATTAAATTAAGAAGTAAAGAAGAACTAGGGGACAGTATTTTAGTCCAGGGGGGAACTTTTTATAATGAGGCAGTATTAAGAGCGTTCGAAAAAGAAGCTGGTGTTAATGCCATTCGTCCAGATATTGCTGGATTGATGGGAGCTTTTGGGATTGCCCGTTTAGCCCGAGAAAGTTACCAAGGAGAACCGACAACCTTATTAACTAAGGATGAATTAGAAAATTTCACTTGTCAAAGTGAAATTAGATATTGTGAAAAATGTACTAACCACTGTATGTTGACCGTATCTACATTTAATGATAATAGTGAGTATATTAGTGGTAACCGTTGTGAACGTGGAGCCAATATACCAGTTTCATCAAAGAAATTACCAAATTTATTTGATTACAAATATCGTCGTGTCTTTAACTATCGTTCACTAACTGAAGATCAGGCTGTGCGTGGGACTGTGGGAATTCCTCGAGTATTGAATATGTATGAAAATTATCCGTTTTGGCATACTTTCTTTACTAAATTAGGATTTAGAGTAATTCTTTCTCCTCGCTCATCTAAAGCAATTTATGAAAAGGGCATTGAATCAATTCCATCAGAAAGTGTTTGTTACCCAGCTAAATTAGCACATGGGCATATTGAAGCTTTGATTGAGAAAGGTATAAAATATATTTTCTATCCAAGTCTAGCTTATGAACGTAAAGAATTTAATAATGCTAATAATCATTATAATTGTCCGGTCGTTACTTCATATCCAGAAGTAATTCGTAATAATGTTGATAATCTGGAGAATCGCAGTATTATCTATCGAAATCCATTTATGGACCTAAGCAATCGAAAAACTTTATTCAATAACTTAAAGGATGAATTGCGGGCATTTAATGTTAACGACAAAGAATTATTGAGTGCAATTAATGATGCTTATGATGAATTAGCTAAATGTCGGCAAGATATTCAAGATCAAGGAGAAATGGTTTTACAATATCTTAAAGATAATAAGATGACAGGAATTGTTTTATCTGGACGTCCATATCATGTTGATCCGGAAATCAACCATGGATTAGCTGATTTGATTACAGCTGAGGGCATGGCAGTTCTTAGTGAAGATAGTGTTTGCCACTTAGATAAGGATTTAGATCAATTGCGAGTAGTCGATCAATGGACATATCACTCAAGATTGTATCGGGCTGCTTCATTTGTAGCAACTCAGCCTAATTTAGAGTTGATTCAATTGACTTCATTTGGTTGTGGGCTAGATGCTGTGACTAGTGATCAAGTTGCTGATATTTTAAAAGCTCGTCATAAAATCTATACTTTGATTAAAATTGATGAGGGGAGCAATCTTGGGGCAATTAGAATCCGAATTCGTTCATTAAAAGCAACGATTGAAAAACAAGCTAAAAACAAAAAACAGCTCTATCCAAAATATCAGCCCTTAAAAGTACCTTTTACTAAAGAGATGCGTGATCAAGGTTATACTATTTTATGCCCGCAGATGTCACCTTTACATTTCCAATTTGTAGAGACAGCAATGCAGGAGTCTGGTTATAATTTAGTGGTTTTACCATCAGTTGATAAAGGGGCAGTTGATGCTGGTTTAAAATATGTTAATAATGATGCTTGTTATCCAAGTATTTTAGTTACGGGTCAAATTATGGAAGCTTTATTGAGTGGTAAGTATGATTTAGAAAAGACTGCTGTAATTATATCGCAAACTGGCGGAGGATGCCGTGCTACTAATTATATCGCCTTTATCCGTAAAGCATTGCAAGATGCAGGAATGCCTCAAGTACCTGTTATTTCTGCCAATCTTCAAGGTTTGGAAAATAATCCTGGATTTAAATTAACTTTGCCACTAATTAAAAAGGTAGTAATTGGGGCAATGTACGGTGATATTTTCATGCGAGTATTATATCGAGTTCGACCTTATGAAGTAATTCCAGGAAGTGCAAATGATTTATATCAATCATGGGTTGAACGATGTCAAGAAAATGTAAAAAATGGAAGTATTAAACAATTTAGAAAAAATGTTTATCAAATTGTTAAAGAATTTGATGAATTACCACTATTAGATATAAAAAAACCACGGGTTGGTTTAGTTGGTGAAATCTTAGTAAAATTTCATCCAACTGCAAATAATGAAATTGTAGAAATAATTGAACGTGAAGGTGGCGAAGCAGTAATGCCTGATTTAATAGATTTCTTCCAATATTGTTTCTATAATACTGATTTTGAAAATGAACATTTTCATGCTTCTAAAAATTCTGCACGAATTTGTAATTTAGCAATTAAGTTTGTTGATTTACTTCGTCATGATATGATCAAAGCTTTAAAGAAATCTAATCGTTTTGATCCTCCTGCATCAATCCAACATTTAGCTAAAAAAGCTAATTCGATTGTTTCGATTGGAAATCAGACGGGAGAAGGATGGTTCTTAACGGGTGAGATGATTGAACTAATTGAATCAGGAGCTCCTAATATTGTTTGTATGCAGCCATTCGGATGTTTGCCAAACCATGTTACGGGTAAAGGGGCAATTAAAGCTTTACGCAAAGCTTATCCTGAAAGTAATATCGTGGCAATAGACTATGATCCTGGTGCAAGTGAGGTTAATCAATTAAATCGTATTAAATTAATGCTTTCAACTGCATTTAAGAACATGAATAAAAAACCAGAGTAATCTGGTTTTTTTGTACTATTTTACGTATATACGGATATTGTACACAAATACACTTGATTCGTTGACATTGATAACTTTATTTTCTAAAATACATATATAAGAACTAAGTTCGTATATATGAAAGGAGAAGGAAAATGAAAATTTCAGATTCGTTAACTGAAAAATTATTAGTTGTAGCAAGCAAGATTAGTAATCAAAAACATATGTATGCAATTAAAACAGCTTTTACAACACTGATGCCGGTAATTATTACTGGAGCTTTTTGTACGTTGATTGTTAATGTAGTTTGTTCGACGGAAACAACAGGGATTAGTTTAGCAAAGGTGCAAGGGTTTTCTTGGCTGGAAATGTTCACTGATCTATTTAATGCAGCAAATTATGCTACTTTAAATTTCTTTACAATTGCAGCTGTCGTTTTAATTGGATTAGAGCTGGGAGTTAAAAATGGAATAAAAGGGTTTATGACGGGAATAGTAGCGGTTTGTAGTTTTGTTGCATGCTTAAGTACAAATATTGTAGCTACAGTAGGAGAAGAGTCAATTACGGTTGCTGGAATTGCCAAAGATTATACGGCTTCTAAAGGATTGTTTTTGGGAATGATTATTGCACTGCTTTCGGTAGAACTATTTACAAAATTATGTAAAAGTAAATATTTGAAGATTAATATGCCAGATTCAGTACCTTCAAATGTAACAAGCAGTTTTAATAACTTATTTCCATTTGCATTGACAATTATTATCTTTGCAGCGATTAACTATACAGTGGTTCAATTAGCGGGACTAAGTTTATATGATATCATCTATACTTTTATTCAAAAACCATTGCAGGCAGTAGTACAAGGGTTACCAGGAGTCTTATTGTTAATGTTAGTAGCACAAATTTTCTGGTGTGTAGGTATTCATGGTAATCAAATTATTAAACCAGTAAGGGACCCGTTATTGAATGCAGCAATTTTAGCTAATACGGATATTGTTGCAAATCCGAACTATAATCCGGCTGATCTTAATATTATTTCTATGTCGTTTTGGGATACTTATGGTAATATTGGTGGTTCAGGTTGTGTTGTTGGTTTGTTGATTGCATGTTTAGTCTTCTCAAAACGTGAAGATTATAAACAAGTAGCTAAGTTGTCTATTGCTCCAAATATTTTCAATATTTCTGAAACTTTGCATTTTGGTTTACCAATTATGCTTAATCCATTATTGATGATTCCTTTTATTATTACCCCATTAGCAACAATGGCATTTGGATATTTCATGACGATTATTGGATTCTCAGATATATTAGTATATGCTTTCCCTTGGACAACCCCGCCATTTATTAATGCCTGGATAGCTTCAGGTGGCAGTATTGGAACAGTAATTACCCAAGCACTATGTATTGTTATTTCCATTGCTATTTATACTCCATTTGTTATTATCGCTAATAAACAAAAGGATATTGTTTCACAATAGAAGGCTGAAGCCGCATTAGCGGCTTTTCGTACATACATTAGAGAAGGAAAATTAAATGAAACTTAATCGTACAGCCTTAAGAACAATTAAAATTCTTGAATATATAGCTAATCAAAAAGATGGATGTACTTTGTTAGAAATAACAGAAGTTTTAGATATACCTAAATCAAGTGCTTTTGATATTGTTAAGACATTACTGTATAAAAAAATGATTGTCGAGGATCAAAATCATGGGAAATTAAAATATAAAATGGGAATAAATGCTTTTATTATTGGAAGCGGGAATATTGAGCGCTTAGATCTTGTAGAAGCAGCCAAAAATCAATTGATAGAAACTGCTAATCATTTTAATGCAACGGCATTTCTTGCTATCTTAGATAACAAAATGGTTACATATTTATATAAGTATGAAGCGCCACATCGTATAGTCACTAATGCTAATATTGGTACGAGAAAACCAATCTATAGTACGGCACTAGGAAAATGTTTGTTAGCTTTTCAAAGAAAACCAGAAGTTATTAAAGATATTTTAAAAGAAATTGATTTTAAACCGTTAACAGAATATACGATTACTAGCCCTCAAAAGTATCTTAAAGAATTAAAAAGGGTTAAAAATATAGGATATGCGGTTGATTTTCAGGAAGATTCTATTTATCAAATTTGTATAGCAGCACCTATTTTTAATCACAATAAAAATAGGTGCTGCAATAAGCTGCACTTTTTTATATGATACTAATTTAAGAATTAAAGAGATTGGTGAAGAAATGAAAAGGATAGCACTGACTATTTCTAAAAAGTTAGGTTATATAGATGATACAGGCAGGAGGAATATTCATGGCAAGTAAAGTAAAAAAGAAACAAAATTTGCAAGGTTTAACAGAACAACAAAAACATATTGTAAAATTGCGGAATGAATTAAACAAACCTGATCCCCATCAAGTTAAGGCTTTTACACTATATAAAATTATAACTTATGTTTTTAATGTTTTATTTCCGCCATATGCATTATATAGAATCTGGTGTAAGAAATCGGAATTCACAAAAATAGAACGCTATGCCCAATCAGTTGTTGCAGTGACAATTTTATGTATGTTTGTTTTATTGCAGTTAGAAAGATATAAAATTATTTAATGGGAAATCGTTATCAATTTATAAAATCAAGTAAAGAATGTTGACCTCCACTACAAAAGAAATTATAGTATAAATAGACGATATTACGAATTAAATTCGTAATTATAAACTTGCTAAAAATTAATTGGTATATACTAAATTGATGGCAATGGAGATGGAGGAAAAAATGAAGCTAAATCGTACATTATTAAGAGCAATAGAAATATTAGAATTACTTTCAAGAAGTAAAGAAGGGTATACTTTAACGGAGCTATCATTAATATTTGATTATCCAAAGTCAAGTGTTTTTGATATCATCAAAACATTAGTATATAAAAATATGGTTGTTGAAGATAATCAAACCGGTATTACAAAATATAAGATTGGGTTAGCATCGTTTCTTATTGGAAGTAGTTATTTAAATAATATAGATATTGTAAATATAGCTAAAAGTAATTTAATTGATTTCGCAAACAAGATGAATGCAACAACTTTTATGGCTGTTTTAGATGAGAATATGGTGACTTATATTTATAAATATGAGTCAGAAAACAGTATTATTACAACAGCTAATGTTGGTACAAGAAAATCACTTCATTGTGCAGCATTAGGAAAAGCTATGTTAGCTTATAAAAGCGAAGAGGAAATTAATAAAATCATTGATAAGATTGATTTTATTTCATATACGTATTTTACAATCAAAACTAAAGAGAAACTTATTGAAGAATTAGCAGAGGTAAGGCAACGGGGCTATGCAAAAGATGATCGAGAAAACACTCTGCAACAAATAGCTGTGGCTGCACCACTTTTTGATCATGAAGGACATGTTGTTGCTGCCATCAGTTGTGTTGGTTTTTATGAAAGTAGTATCGATTTAGATGATTTAGGATTACTTATTAAAGATGTGGGTAAACAGATTTCCTATAAATTAGGCTATAATCCTCAGTAAGGAAGGAGTTGGTAATTATGAAAATGACATTTCGCTGGTATGGAACGGATGATCCTGTAAGTTTAGAATATATTAAACAAATTCCTAATATCACAGGAATTGTGAGTGCAGTATATGATATACCGGTCGGAGAAGTATGGCCGATTGAAAAGATTGAAAAGCTAAAAGCCGAAGTAAATTTAGTTGGCTTAGAGCTGGAAGTTATTGAAAGTGTTCCGGTGCATGAGGATATTAAATTAAAGAGAAATGATTATCAAAGGTATATAGATAATTATAAACAAACAATTAGAAATCTTGCTAAATGCGGAATTAAATGCATTTGTTATAATTTTATGCCTGTTTTTGATTGGACTAGATCTTCTGTTGATCATCAATTAAATGATGGTTCGAAAGCATTAGTCTATTACAAAAATGAAGTTGCTCAATTAGACCCAACGAAACTATCTTTACCGGGTTGGGATACTTCTTATTCAGTAATGGAAGTGAGTGAATTAATTACAGCATACAAAGAGTTGGGTGAGGAAGGATTATGGGAAAATCTTAAATATTTTATAAAAGAGATCTTACCAGTTGCTGTTGAGTGTGATGTTAACATGGCCATTCATCCCGATGATCCGCCTTGGTCTATTTTTGAGATTCCACGTATTATTACAAATGAAAAAAATTTAGATAGATTTTTATCGTTATATGATGATAGCCATCATGGCTTAACGTTGTGCAGTGGATCATTAGGGTGTGCTTCTTTTAATGATATTCCGTTGTTAATTAGAAAATATGGAAAAATGAGAAGAATTCATTTTGCACATATTAGAAATGTAAAAATATTAGATGATGGTTCTTTTGAAGAAAGTGCCCACTATTCAAGATGTGGGTCTTTAGATATGGTGGAAATTATGCGTGCATATATTGAAGTAGGTTTTGAAGGATATATAAGACCGGATCATGGTCGAATGATATGGGGAGAAACTGGTAAACCGGGATATGGTTTATACGATAGAGGTTTGGGGGCTATGTATCTTGGGGGGATTATTGATGCTTTGAAAGATGACGGCGACTTATAATTACACAGGATATTCTAACGAGTAGAGTTACCTACTCTCTTTATCGTGCTCTGTAGTATACCACCTCTCTTTCATTATAGCAGGGGGATAGGAAGAGTAGAAAGAACTAGAATGTTTTTCAAGAAATATTTGTGTCCATGCGCGTAGCGTGGGGAAATGGAGAAAAATATGAAAAAAACAGTAAAATTACCAGAGAATTTTTTCTTAGGTGCAGCTGCAAGTGCTTGGCAGACAGAAGGCTGGAGTGAGAAAAAGGAGTCTCAGGATTCTTATATAGATTTATGGTATAAGGAAAATAAAAATGTTTGGCATAATGGTTATGGTCCTGCGGTAGCGACTGACTATTATCATCGCTATAAGGAAGATATTGCTTATATGAAAGAGATTGGCATGAATTGTTATAGGACATCGTTAAACTGGTCACGATTTTTAACGGATTATGAAAATATTGTAGTTGACGAAGAATATGCGAATTACTATGATAAAATGCTGGATGAATTGATTGCTCAAGGAATTGAACCGATGGTATGTTTGGAACATTATGAAATACCTGCTGAATTATTTAAAAAATATGATGGATTTGCAAGTAAACGTGTGGTGGAATTATTTGTGAAATATGCTCAAGAAGCATTTAAGCGCTATAGTCATAAAGTAAAATATTGGTTTGCTTTTAATGAACCGGTCGTAGTTCAAACTAGAATCCATCTTGATGCACTAAGATATCCTTTTTATCAAGATAGTAAAGCTTGGATGCAATGGAATTATAATAAAGCTTTAGCGACAAATATGATTATGAAAGTTTATAAAGAGGGTGGATATCGGATTGCCGGTGGGAAGTTTGGTACTATTATTAATGTGGAGACAGCTTATCCAAGAGGGAATTCTCCTCGTGATTTAGAGGCGGCTGATAAATATGACTTATTTTATAATCGTATTTTTTTAGATCCAGCAATCTTAGGTCACTATGAAGAGGGTTTCTTTGATTTATTGAAGAAGCATGATATTTTAATGGAATATACCCAAGAAGAACTTGAGATTATTCAAAATAATACTTTGGATTGGGTGGGAATTAATTTATATCATCCAAATCGAGTAAAAGGAAGAACAACGATAGTTCATCCAGAAGCACCATTTCATCCAGATTTTTATTATGAAGAATTTAATATGCCAGGAAAGAAAATGAATCCTCATCGAGGCTGGGAAATCTATCCACAAATCATGTATGATATGGCCATGAGAATGAAGAATGATTATCATAATTTCGAATGGTTTGTTGCCGAAAGTGGTATGGGGGTAGAGAATGAAAAGCAATACAAAAATGAATCTGGTATGATTCAAGATGATTATCGTATTGAATTTATCTCTATGCATTTGGATTGGCTGCTTAGAGGAGTTACAGAAGGCTCTAACTGTAAAGGATATATGCTATGGGCATTTACTGATAATGTTTCGCCAATGAATGCTTTTAAAAATAGATATGGCTTAGTTGAAATTGATTTAGAAGACAACCGAAATAGGCGTTTAAAGAAATCAGCTTATTTCTATAAAGAAATTATAGAAAAACGTAGTTTTGAAATAGAAACAGATGAAGAGGTTTATAAATAGTTCTGATTTTTTCTAAGTTATCAGAATTGAAAATACTTGAAGTGATAAAGGAGAAGGTTATGGGATTTCCAAAGGGTTTTTTATGGGGTGGAGCAATCGCTGCTAATCAGGCTGAAGGAGCTTATCTTGAGGATGGCAAAGGGTTAACGACCGTTGATATGATTCCGCATGGTGAAAAGCGAATGTATGTAAAATTAGGTGACATGTATCCTGTTAAGTTAATAGATGGTGAGAATTATCCTAGCCATGAGGCAATTGATTTTTATCATCGTTATCAAGAAGATATTAAACTATTTGCGGAAATGGGCTTTAAAACTTTTCGTACAAGTATTGCATGGGCTAGAATTTTTCCTCATGGCGATGATGAACAGCCTAATGAAGCTGGAATTTCATTCTATCTTGATTTATTTAAGGAATGTCAAAAATACGGGATTGAACCATTAGTTACTTTGTGCCATTTTGATGTACCGATGGGGCTAGTTGAAAAATACGGGTCATGGAGAAGTAGAGAAATGATTGAGTGCTTTATAAGGTATGCAAGAGTATGTTTTGAAAGATTTGATGGTTTAGTTAAATACTGGTTAACATTTAATGAAATCAATATTTTATTACATTCACCATTTTCTGGAGCTGGAATAGCATTTAAACCAGATGAAAATCATGAACAAGTAAAATATCAAGCAGCTCATCATGAACTAGTTGCTTCGGCACTGGCAACAAAAATAGCTCATGAAATAAACCCTTTAAATAGAGTAGGCTGTATGTTAGCAGGAGGACAATTTTATCCATATAGTTGTGATCCTAAAGATGTTTGGCTAGCAATGAATAAAGATCGCGAAAATTTAATGTTTATCGATGTTCAAGCCAGAGGATATTATCCAAGTTATGCTAAAAAGGTGTTTAAAGAAAAAGATATTAACATAGAAATCCAAACTGATGACTTGGAAATATTGAAAAAATATCCTGTGGATTTTATTTCATTTAGTTATTATCAGTCACGCTGCGCTAGTGCTGATCCTAGTCGTGGTATGACGGATGGTAATGTAGTAAAGTCTGTTAAAAATCCATATTTAGAAACTTCTGATTGGGGCTGGCAAATTGATCCTTTGGGCTTGAGAATTACTTTGAATTATTTGTATGATCGTTATCAAAAGCCGTTATTTATTGTAGAAAATGGATTAGGTGCCAAAGATACTATTGAAGAAGATGGTTCTATTCTGGATGATTATCGAATTGATTATTTGAGAAAACATATTAAGGCAATGAAAGATGCGATTGATGACGGTGTTGATTTAATTGGTTATACGACTTGGGGCTGTATAGATTTAGTTGCTGCTTCAACGGGAGAAATGAGTAAACGATACGGATTTATTTATGTTGATAAAGATGATCAAGGTAATGGAACGCTAGAAAGAAGAAAGAAAAAATCTTTTAATTGGTATAAGCAGGTAATTGCTAGTAATGGTGAAAGATTAGATTAAATATATTTAAAAGGGTCTGTGAAGGGCTCTTTTTAATTACTTGATTTAAAAGTATTGGCATAATATGAGACATAATTTTAATTCGCAGATAATGTATAGTAGTGAGATAATCTTAAAGAGAAGAATTTAATTAGTTTAATATACTAAAATAGAATGTTATTTGAGACCAAAGGGGAATGGATTATGAATAGTGCAGATTTTTTCAGTTAGCGAAAAGAAATATTTTTCATTCATTTATGCGATGTAATGAGCAAAGTGATTTTAAGTATATCTCTAACTATGCACCGTCTGTTATTGCGGAATTTAATGATAATCATTTAATAATCAAAGACTTTAATACTAGAAAAGATTTCTATGAGTTTTGTCAGTGTAAAATAGATTTATGGAAAGAAAATTATAATATTTTAGATCCTAAGGTTGGTGATTTAATTGAAAATTCGTTTGTGTGATTTAAATAAACCATTAAAAATTAGAGAAATATCTCTAGCTTTTTAATTAAATAAAATGCTCTCTTCTAAACAACAAGATTATTTGTTCTTTAAAAGGGAGCATATCACGTATAAGTTTAAAAGAGTATTATAATCAACTAGTTGAATCTCGTCGAATAACTTCAACTGGCAAAATAAATTGCTTTTTTTCATCATTGATAGCAATATCATTCATTAAATCTAAAAGTAAACTACAAGCTGTTTTAGTTAAAGCGGGAATGTTCTGCTTGATTGTTGAAAGTGATGGGTGGCTGGATGCAGAAATGAAAATATCATCAAAACCAATGATCTTAACTTCATCAGGGACTTTAACATTGTTTTCTAAAAGTCCTACAAGTACCCCATAAGCACGCCAATCATTAGTTGCAAAGACACCATCAAAAGGAATATTGTTTTTAATTAATTGATTAATTGCTTCTTTAGCCCCTTCGTAATTAGCTTGTTCAATATCCAATAATAATTCTAGCTGTTTGTTTTCTTGTAATTGATAATCTTTTAAAGCTTGACGATAGCCCATTAAACGCTGCTTGTTGACGGATAATGACTTATTTCGTGATACGATTGCAATATTTTTACACCCTTGTTGAATTAGTTCTTCAGTTGCTAAATATCCCCCTAAATAGTGATTAGATTCAACATAGTAGGCATTACTATGATCTTTGGGTTTTCGATCAATACAAACAATTGGGATGTCACGAGTTAATGAATCTGATGGGATTGTTTCAATTCCTGAAATGCAGATGATTCCGTCCACTAATTTAGAATCTAGTGATTTGAAATAAGCAACTTCTTTTTCTTCATTTTGTGAGGTATTACAAATAAATACTGAATAATTGTGTTTAAAAAAATAGTTTTCGATATCTAATGCTAACTGCGAAAACCATTCATTATCGATGTTTGGAACAATTAATCCGATTGTTTTTGATTTTGATGTCCGTAAGCTTTTGGCGGCAATATTAGCAGTATAACCATATTCTTTAATAATTGTTTCGACCTTCTCTTTAGTTTTATCAGAAAAGCGACCATTATTGTTGATAACTCTAGAAACAGTGGCGACAGAGACATCAGCTAACTTAGCTATTTCCTTAATTGAAATATTTTTTTTCTTTACCATTTTTGTTCCCCTCCATTTTCATTATAGATTAAAAAATAGATATTTTCAATAAAATGTAATCGCTTACTCACAAAGAAAAAGGTGAATAAATACAACGGCACATATTGTGCCATGGATATATGTGGAAACGTTTACTCAAGATATATATAATAGGAGTATGAACGAAAGGTAAACGTTTACTCAAAATATAGGAGGATTGTATGGAGAAACTATTATGTCCATCAATGATGTGTGCTAATTTTGGCAATCTTGAAAAGGAAATAAAAGAGTTAGAAGAAGGTGGGATTGATTTTTTTCATCTAGATGTTATGGATGGTAGCTATGTTCCAAATTTTGGGATGGGTCTGCAAGATATTGAGTATATATGTAAACAAGCAACGAAACCATGTGATGTGCATCTAATGGTCGTCAACCCAAGTGATTATATTGAGAAATTCGCAGCTTTAGGCGTAAAGATTATTTATATTCATCCAGAGACTGATAAGCATGCTTGCCGAACATTACAAAAGATTAAAGATGCTGGAGCAAAAGCAGGAATTGCTTTGAATCCGGGAACATCTTTTGAAACAGTTAAAGAACTTTTGTATTTATGTGATTATGTCATGCTAATGAGTGTTAACCCAGGTTTTGCAGGACAAAAATATTTAGATTTTGTCACTCCAAAATTCCGGCAGTTTGTTGATGCTGCCTCTAACTATGGCGGCTATCAGGTAATGATCGATGGTGCTTGTTCACCAGAAAAAATCGCGATGTTATCAAAGGTAGGCGTTAAAGGATTTATTTTAGGAACTAGTGCGTTGTTTGGCAAAGAAAAAAGTTATAAAGAGATTATTACAGAATTAAGAAAGTTATAAAGGAGGAAGGATAAAATGAATATTTTGTTAGTATGTGCAGCTGGAATGTCAACAAGTCTACTTGTAAATCGAATGAACGAAGCGGCTGCAGCAAAAGGAATCGGGATTAATATTGAAGCACATCCAGTTGGGAGTATCGATCAATTTGGAGATGCTGCAGATGTGATTTTATTAGGCCCACAGGTGCGTTATGAATTAAAGAATGTTAAGGCTAAATATCCAAATAAGCCGGTTGAAGTTATTAATATGCAAGATTATGGAATGATGAATGGTAATAAGGTTTTGGATACTGCTTTAAAATTGATTGAAGGGTAATAAGATTAAATTAAAATAAATTTTAGGAGGTTTATTATGAGTTTTCCAAAAGGTTTTTTATGGGGTGGTTCAATTAGTGCTGCTCAAATTGAAGGTGGTTGGAATGAAGGTGGAAAATCACCAGTATTAGTAGATTATTGCACAGCTGGTTCAGCTAAAGAACGTCGTCAAATTTGGTATTTAGACCAAGAGGGTAAAAAAGTGCATAAAGACTGGGAAGCTGTTGATGAATTACCAGAAGGGTGTAAGTTTCAGTTATTTGATGATTTACATTATACTAACCATGTGGCTAGTGATTTTTATCATCGTTATAAAGAAGATATTGCCTTGTTAGCAGAAATGGGATATACAACATTTAATACATCTATATCATGGGCTCGTATTTATCCTCATGGTATTAAGGGGGGTGTTAATCAAGAAGGCGTTGAATTCTATCGTAGTGTTTTTGAAGAATGTAGAAAGCATGGTATGGATCCAGTTATTACACTGTATAAATATGATGAACCGGTTTCTCTTCTTGAACAACACGGTGGTTGGCGCAATCGGGCAATGATTGATGAATTTGTTGAATTTGCACGAGTTTGTTTTACTGAATATAAAGATTTGGTAAATAAATGGATGACATTTAATGAAATTAATATCATTATGCCATTAAATGATACTCCTAAAGATAAAGCTAAAAGAGATCTAGCTTATTTGCACAATCAATTGGTTGCGGCTGCTAGGGCAACTGTTGTTGCTCATGAAATTGATAAAGATCTTAAAGTTGGTGCAATGATTTGTGGAAATATGAATTATCCACTTACTCCTGATCCAAAAGATGCATTTGCACAATATAAACGTTTCCAAGATTTCTTTGGATATAGTGCAGATACTCAAATAAGGGGAGAATATCCACCTTATGCTAAAAGAATTTGGGAAGAGTGGAATTTTACTCCAGAAATTACAGAACAAGATAAAAAGGATTTAAAAGAAGGAAAAGCAGACTTTTTAGGATTTTCTTATTATGCTTCGGGGGTAATTACTACTCATAATGAAGAACAATTGGATATTACTGGAGGAAACATTTTAGGAAGTGTTAAAAATCCGTATCTTGAAGCAAATGCTTGGGGTTGGCAAATTGATCCGTTAGGATTTAAACATTTCTTGCACATTTTAAATGATCGTTATCAAGTACCGTTATTTGATGTTGAAAATGGTATTGGACTGATTGAAACTGAGGGTGAAGATGGTATTTGTCATGATTCGGCAAGAATTGATTATCATCGTCGACATATTCAATGCATGAAAGAAGCAGTCGAAGAAGGTGTAAACCTATTTGGTTATACAACTTGGGGATGTATCGACTTAGTAAGTGCGGGTACCGGGCAAATGGATAAAAAATATGGATTTATCTATGTTGATATGGATGATCAAGGAAATGGTGATCTACATCGCTCAAGAAAAGATTCATTCTATTGGTATAAGAAGGTAATTGCCAGCAATGGTGAAGATCTAGATTAGAGTCAGGAGAAAGTTATGAAAATTGGAATTGGAAATGATCATGTTGCGGTTGAATATAAAAATGTGATCAGAGAGTATATTGAAGCAAAATATGGCTATGAAGTAATCAATTATGGTACTGATAGCAGTGAAAGATTTAATTATCCAGTTTCTGGTGAAGCGGTCGCTAATGCAGTTGTAAATGGTGAGGTTGATAAAGGTATCGTAATCTGCGGAACAGGCGTAGGAATTTCTTTGGCTGCCAACAAAGTAAATGGAATTCGCTGTGTGACATGTAGTGAGCCATATTCAGCCAAATTATCAAGAGAGCATAATAATACTAATATGCTGGCTTTTGGCGCACGAGTAGTAGGAATTGAACTTGCAAAAATGATTGTTGATGCCTGGTTAACTGGTGAGTATGAAGGTGGGCGTCATCAAGTTAGAATCGATATGTTGAAAGAAATTGAAGAAAGACAAAAAAGTAAATAACTGTTAGTGAATTGTATTGTCCATTAGTGCCTCCCTGTACTAATAATCTCTGCCATTGATAATATAATTCTTAGCTAAAATAAAGTGTAATGAAAAAACAACAAATGCTTTTAAAGCTATTTGTTGTTTTTGATTACGCTGAGAAACTCTGGATACGATAAGTGAGATAATAATTTTTTTACATCAAGTTCATTATTAGCAACATTTTTCAGCGTATTAAATAAAGTATTATACATAATATTATTATTGTCTAAACATGAAAAGAGGATAATGACCTGCATTTGCTGCTGATCAAACAGGATTGGTTCATTTAAAGTAATTGCGACGATATTGTTATTGGCATTGATTGGTTTATTTAGTTTTATTAGCCCAATCACATTATTGAAAGTGTTCAAAGTATAACGATGCTGTTTATTTAACTCGTATTTGAAAGTATCTTTTAGATTTGGATAAAGACATGTTAATAAATGATAGAAAGTTGAGGCGACGCCCTTTTTGCTTTTGACTTTAACATTGGATGAATATAGATATGGATGAAAATAATAAACAAGGTCTTCATCATTGAATAAATAAGATAAATAGCTTTTGATTCTAATGATATCATCATTAGTAATCATATAACTGGTATTAATTACAGGAATCGATAATTGTTTACGAATCGGTACTGAAGAAATAATTAAGTCATAATTACTTAAGTCCTCCTCATTGATTCGATAATATTGAGTATATTTAGTAATAACTAATTGTGCTGCTAATTCAGTTTCAATCCGATAACGATGTAGTGTAAACATAGAACCACTCATACAATTGATCAATAAAACTTTTTTCTTTTTCTTGTTTTGATTGTTAATAGCATTATTAAAGAGTATTGTAAATGCCGATAATTCACTACGTGATAACTTTATCTTGGAGTGTTGTTGAATCGTTGCTGATGCAATAGATGCTAAATGATATGGTAGAGGATATTCATATTGAATATTTTCATATACCGGGGTACGGATTTTTTCAACATATGCTTGTCTGATCAAAGTATTTTCAATATATAGCGATAGGATTCTAAATAATTTATCAGTATCAAAAGTAATTAATGTTTCTGCTTTGATTCTCGCTAGAATTTCATTAGCAATGGTAATTACGTTATCATCATGAGAAGCAGATAAGCCGCGTGATGACCTTTTACAGATTAATAAAATAGTAATATTTTGAATCTCATATTCATTGAAATCAATTTTAAAACGTTCTTGAACATATTTTCCTAATTCTTTAGCAGTAGCATATTCAAAACGATCCTTGAATTGCTCGAAATTAGCGATTGGGCTATCAATCGTATGATTGATCGTATTCCTTGCAATAGCGATAGAGAAACAAATTAAAAAGTCAATCAAACTAATATCGCTCATAATGATTTGATGCTGATTAATGATCTCAATGATTTGATAATCTGGAGAATTAAAATAGGCATCCAAGAAATCACCAAACATATCTGATTGTGTTAAGTTTTCAAAAACCCAGTCAGCTAAGACTTTTCTTTTTGAAATTTCACTTCCTTGAATACTAATACCGTAATTTGGTTTTTGAATTAAAGTTAAACCATATTTATGAATATCTTTTTTTAAAAGAAGGACATCATTAGCAACAGTTGGTCGACTTACTAATAATTCATTAGCGAAAGTTTCTAATTTAATGTAGCTGGCCTCTTCAATTAATCTTTTTGCAATATAATTTCTACGATCTTTTGGTAAAGTTGGAAAAACATTATTTTCATCACGCTCATTATCATTAATAATGTTTTGCAATCGGCTTAAATCTTTAGAAGACTTTCCTTCGATAAAATAACCTTTTGAAGGCTTGGATAATAAATTAAGGTTTAATGATGACAAAATAACTCTAACGTTACTAATTTCATCACGCACTAAACGACGAGGAATTCCTGTCGAGGTAGCGATATCGTAGGTTGAAATGTAGTCTGGTGAAGCTAATAATAATTGAATAATTTTTAATTCGTTTTTTTTTAGTTTCATATGGTCACTCCCTAGTAAAACTATATCAAAATTAGTAAAAAAAGTAAACGTTTACTCATTGTTTTTTAAGACTTCTATTTTCTAAAAACATTAATAATACCAATGGGTTTGAGGTATTTGTAAATAAAAATGGCATAATTTACGACAGGATAATATATCGAAAAAATAAGTGAATGGGTATACTATATAGATAGACAAAGAGAAAACGTTTACATTTAAAGCGTTTTTGAAAATTAAGGGAGGAAAAAATATGTCTACTGAAAAAAAGTCCTTCATGGACAAAGTATTGGAAAAAGTTGATGTAATCGCTGGACCAATGACAAGATTTGGACAGATCCCATTTGTACGAGCAATCGTAAATGGGATGGTCGCAGCATTACCAGTAACAATGGTTGGGTCAATCTTCTTAGTAGTATACTTATTCTGTTCAGATGGTGGATTGACAACTAAAGCATTAATTCCATTTTTAAAGCCTTGGGCTGATGATCTTGCATTAGTCAATAGTTTATCAATGGGAATTATGGCTATCTACATTATTATCGCTTTCGGGGGAGAATATGCAGAAATTAAAGGATTTAATAAGACTACAGGGGCAGTCGGAGCATTCTTTGCTTTTATGTTATTAAACTATGATTCTGTTGGTAATTTAGTAATCACTGCTAAAGATGGAACTTTAAGTGCTGGAGGCAGTGCTTTCGAAAGTACTTATTGGGGTGGTTCAGGTTTGATTACAGCAATGATCGCTGGAGCAATTGCAATTAATATTATTAATATATGTTTAAAAAAGAATATTGTAATCAAATTGCCTGATTCAGTACCACCTGCTATCTCAGATAGTTTCTCAGCAATTATTCCTTATTTCTTTATTACGATTGTATGTTGGGGAATTAGAACTTTAGCCGGAATCAATATTCCAGTATTGGTTGGAGAAATGTTATTACCAGTCTTAGGAGCGGCAGACAATGTCTTTGTTTATAGCTTGCAGCAATTCTTATCAGCATTGCTATGGATGTGTGGTCTACATGGTGACAATATTACTGGTGCAGTTACTAATGTCTTTACAAATCAATGGCTTGCTGATAACAACACTGCTTTTACTGCTGGAACATTAGTTAAAGATTTACCATATGTTTGGACACCAAACTTATGTCGTCTATCTCAATGGGTATCATCTTGCTGGCCAATTTTAATTTACATGTTTATGTCTAGTAAGAAATTACCTCATTTGAAACCATTAGCAACAATCTGTTTACCACCTGCAATTTTCTGTATTATTGAACCAATTATGTTTGGGTTACCAGTAGTAATGAATGGTTTCCTATTAATTCCATTTATTTTAACTCATACATTAACAGGGGCTTTAACTTATTGGTTAACTAGTATTGGTTTTGTAGGAAAAATGTATATGTCATTGCCTTGGGCAACACCTTCACCAATCTTAGGTTATTTATCTGCTGGTGGTTCAGTTGGTGGTATCATTATTGTATTTATCAATCTAGCAATCGGATTAGTTATCTTCTATCCATTCTGGAAAGCTTATGAAAAAGCTGAAGTTGCTAAAATGAATACTGCAGAGGCATAGAATTAATTAAGAAAACTTTAACAAGTTCTCTTAATAAAAAAATAAGGAGGAACTAATTATGGAATGTCCATATTGTCATAAGGAAATACCACAAGATTCAGCTTTCTGTTATCATTGCGGTAAAGAAATTAGTGCAGATGCACTTAAACAAAAAAACAAATCAAAGTTAAAAAAGAATCCCCGTGAAAATAGCTGGGCTAAATTAGGGATCCTCCTATTTTTTATCGGTTTAATTGGATTGGATTTTATCGCAGGAACAATATTTAGTGCAGTTGGTGGAAATGTAAAGATTCCATATATTCTTAGTTCGTTTGCTTATCTTGGGGCAATCGTTTGTGGTGTATTGTCATTGCGGGTAGATAAACAGGATCGAAAAAAAGGATTCGAACCAAATGGTAATAAAAATTATGCTTGGGTATCGATCGTTATTAGTGGTTTTGTTAGTTTAGTTAATTTTTCACAAGTTATTTTGAAATAGAGAGCAGGTGGATATTATGTATTGTCGAAAATGTGGTGCTGTACTTAAAGATTCTGCAAAATTTTGTGATAGCTGTGGTAGTGAAGTAATTAAAGTTGAACAACGTAGTTATGCTCAAAAATATAATGATAATAAAATAAAACAAAAGATGTCTAAAAAAGATATTGAACGAATGGAAAAGCATCGAGATGAAAAAAATCCATATATTGGTGCAGCTTTATTTGCTTCAGTTTTAGCATTTATTTTAGCTATCGTACCATGGAATTATTTTGGTGATGGAATTGGAACAAGTTTACCAATGCGAATCGTAATCGTTGTTTTTGCTTTGTTAGGTGATTATCATGTCACTAAGGCAAAACAAGTAAATAATTTAATTTATAGTAAATATGGTTTTAGAATCAAAGCTAATATTGTCTCATTAGCTAATTGCTTATCAATCTTTGTAACCGTAATTGGTTTATTTGCTTTGTTTACACTATAGGCATATTAATGCCTATTTTTTATAAGGAGAAAAATTATGGGTGTATTATTTTTTAAACCGATCCCGCGCTTGGCTATATGGGGACATACGTTAGTTAAAGATTATTTTGGCTATCATGATTTTCCGGATGGAGTTGGACAGGCTTGGTCATTTAGCTGCCAAAAAGGGGCTTCAAATATTTGTGAGACTGCGCCATATCAAGGAAAAACTTTATTAGAATTATGGCAGGAGCATCAAGAATTATTTGGTCATCCTAATGAACAGTTTCCGGTTATTATTTCGTTAGTAGGACCAGAAGATGATTTAAGTATCCAAGTTCATCCTGATGTAAAAGCGGCTTTAAAGTTAGGTTATCAAGCAGGCAAAAATGAAGCTTGGTATTTTATTGAAGCTGAGCCAGGAGCCAAGATTGTTTATGGACACAATGCCAAAGATGAAGCTGATTTGACTCACTATATCAAGGAAGAACAGTGGGATAAACTGATTCGTCATTTAGAAGTCCATCCTGATGATTTTGTATATCTTCCGGCTGGATTATTACATGCATTAAAAAAGGGGAGTGTTGTTTATGAAATCCAACAGGCTACAGATGTTACTTTCCGTTTTTATGATTATCATCGTAAAGATGCAAATGGCAATGAACGTGAATTGCATTTAAAAGAAGCAATTGAATGTTTGTCTTATGATCAAAAGGAGATGGAAAATAAGCTTACGACTGTAATGACATCATTAGAAAATGGTGAACAAACTGTTTTTATTGATAATGACTCATTTACTGTAACAAAACTAGAACTTACAGGGGAGAATCACTATTATCATGATAATTATCAGTTGGCGACGGTTGTGAGGGGCTCTGGGACTGTTGATGGAGTGCCTATTAAAGTCGGTGATAATTTCTTGATTCCGCAAGGAAACAAAATTGTTTTTGATGGTCATATGACTATTATGATGACAACGAGATAAAGGAGAAGATCATGAAAGAAGAATTTTTATGGGGCGGTGCTTTAAGCAACGTTCAAGCTGAAGGCGCATATTTAGAAGATGGTAAAGGGTTAAATGTTTATGACACTCTAGTAGTTACTCCAGAACCCGGGATTGAACCGATGTTTTGTGATACAAAAGTAGCTACTGATCATTATCATCATTATCAAGAAGATATTGATTACATGGCTCAAATGGGATATAAAGCATATCGCTTTTCAGTAGTATGGTCAAGGATTCACCCGCTTGGTAATGAAGAAAGTCCTAATGAAGCAGGGTTAGCTTATTATGAAAAGATGGTCGACTATCTTTTATCGAAAGGAATTGAACCAGTAGTATCTTTAGTTCATTTTGATATGCCGGATTATCTGTTAAAAAACTATAATGGGTTTATGAACAAAGAAGTAATTAACTTTTATGCTCGCCATGTTGAAGCGGTAGTTTCTAGACTGAAAGGAAAAGTTAAATACTGGCTGACATATAATGAAATTAATTTAGCTTATTGTCAAAGTGATCTGGTGGCAGGAGCTTATTTACCAGATGGAATGTCTAAAGCAGAGATGTTCGTACAATTAAATATTAACGTACAAATTGCACATGCTCGTGCTGTAGAGGTAATTAAACGTGTTGATCCACAAGCCAAAGTAGGTGGTATGATTGGGCATGCACCATTCTATCCACTCACTTGTAAAAGTAGTGATATTATTGCTGCAGATTTTAAAAATAAGTTACACAACTATTTTGCTTTTGATACGATGTGTCAAGGAGAACTACCAGATTATTTTAAGCAGTATGCACTAAATAGAAATATAACAATCAGTCTAAATAAAGCTGATGAAGAGGTAATTAAATCAGCATCGACCAAACTGGATTATCTAGCATTTTCATATTATCGCAGTAGTGTTCAGGCTTCATTTGATGAAATTGATGATGTGATTACTTTAGAGGATGCTATTTTATTTGATCAGCGCAATCTTAAAAATCCTTATTATCAAGCAAATGAGTGGGGCTGGCAAATTGATTCACAGGGATTACGATATTCGTTAATTGATTTTTATCATCGATATCATAAACCATTGTTTATCGTAGAAAATGGTATTGGAATTGATGAACAGTTAATTGATCAAAAAGTATATGATGATCAACGTATTGATTATTATCAACAGCATATCAAAGCAATTAAACAGGCTGTTGAACATGATGGTGTTGATTTAATTGGTTATTTAGCTTGGAGTCCAATTGATTTTTTAAGTAGTCATAAAGAAATTAGAAAACGTTATGGATTTGTTTATGTTGATCGTGATTTTGAAGACTTAAAAGATTTAAAACGTTATCCTAAAAAATCGTTTTACTGGTATAAAAAATGTATTGCTACCAATGGTGATGATTTAGAGAATAATATTGAATATTAGGCTAGAGGGGGAATAATGATGAATGTTTTTGTTAGTGTGTGCAACGGGAATGTCAACAAGTCTATTAGTTAATAGAATGAAAGAGGCTGCCGAAACAAAAGAAATTGAATTTCAAATCGAAGCCCATCCCGTTGGACAAATTGAAAAATATGGTGAAGCAGCTGATGTTATTTTATTAGGACCACAAGTACGTTATGAATTAAAGAATGTTAAAAAAATGTTTCTTGATAAACCGGTTGAAATAATTAATATGCAGGATTATGGGACAATGAATGGTGCTAAGGTCTTGGATACAGCTTTAAAATTAGGTGGAAAATAAATAATAAAAATGGTTTGTTTAGATAGTCATGAAATCTATTTTTCCGTTTAAATAGCTTTGATTGTTTTATTTAAACAGACCTTTTTATAAAAATGCGAGGTTAAAAATGAAATTTAATGAAGTGATGCATCTTTCATTTTATACTGATCAGATGGATAAAATGAGAGATTTTTATGAAAATAAATTAGGATTAAAAGCTAAAATAATTATGCGTTATGGGGCTTATCTTGGACAAAAAAGCCGTGGTGCTTGGGCTAAAAAAGCAATTACTGATCCAGATGGGATTGCTTATATTTTTATTGAGTTAGCCCCGGGACAATATTTGGAATTATTTAATAAAGCAGATAACCAGCTAGAACATGAAAAGCCAGATGTTAGACTAGGGTATTCACACTTTGCTTTAATGGTTGATGATATTTTTGAAGCACGAAAAGAGCTGATTGAAGCTGGTATCGAAATTGATATTGAGCCTAATAAAGGTCAATCAGAAACTTGGCAAATGTGGATTCATGATCCGGATGGAAATAAATTTGAAATTATGCAATATACTGATTTATCTTTGCAGCATCAAGGAAATGTTGGTTAAATAAGACCCTACGGGAGCGTAAGGTCTTGTTTATTATTCTTTGTATTTTTTGTAATAAAGTGAGGTAACAAGAATATCTAAAATATAATGTATCGATAATCCATATAGCATAATATGATGAGGCAGATGATGTGAGGATGAATCAATATACAAGGCTTCATTGCATACAAGTTCTAAAGTTGGGTCGATTTTTCCTGTAATTGCGATGACACGGATTCGTTTTTTTCGGAGTTCATATGCGGCATCGACCATTGTTTGATTTTTTCCCGAGTGACTAACTACGAAAGCTAAGATGTCTCGAGGATCGATGTTATCAATATAGGCAGTATTCAAAGTGTTAAAGCATTGTGATTTGATACCAATGGTATTTAGTTTTAAACAGGCAGATTGAACTTCTGAATAATTATTGTCATTGGCATAAAAATCAATTTGTTTAGCTTGCAGCATATAATTTATCGTTCGAACAAACGATTCAAAACGAGTTAGTTTTCGAGTTTCTTTAAAAACATGGTCATATATTGCAGGTAGGGTTTCAATTACATCACGAATAGAACTTTTTGAATCAATCCGTATATTTTTCATTTGATCATACATTGTTTTTTCTTGGGTGTAAGTCACTTGAAAATCACTATAGCCTTTAAATCCTAATTTTTGAACAAAGCGAATAAGGGTGGGGGCACTAACTTTGATTAAAGCAGCTAATTCTTTAGCGTTATATTGAAGCACGCAATCAGGCTCTTGTTCTAAATATTCGGAAATAACTTGTTCTTTTTTTGTCAGTTTAATGCTATCGATTAATTCACGAATCATTTTATGCACTCCTTTTTAGGGATTATTTATACTTATATTTTAACATATTAATAGACATAGAGAAAACGTTTTCTCACTACTAATGATATTTTTGAAATTAAATTTCATAATTATTTATATCTTTGAAATTTAATTACAAAATATCTATATATGATTTTTTTAGACTACTTTTTAAATTAAGATTTAGTTGTAAGAAAATAGATATAAGGAGAAAAAAGATGGAACTACATAATCAAGTAACTAGATTGATTAGTGCAAAAGCTAGTAAAATTTCTAATTATACTGGTAGAGAATTAAAAGAAGCAATTTTTAAATCTGAAGGTAGGGTGCTGATGGGACAAACGTATTTAAAAAATCCAATCTTATTTCCTAATTGTACCAGTACCGAATTAATGTTTGCTTTTGGTGCGGATATGGTTTTATTGAATGGTTTTGATTTTTTTCATCCAGCTGATTGTCTTGGCATGCAAGGATTTGATTACCAAGAATTGAAGGATTTAGTAGGTGGTAGACCAGTGGGAATTTATTTGGGGTGTCCTAAAGAAGGGCTTGATTTTAATAACCAAGAGAATTCTCAGTTATACGATCTAGCAGGTATGGTATGTACAAAAGAAAATCTTTTAAAGGCAAAACAATGGGGTGTATCATTTCTCATTTTAGGTGGTAATCCGGGAAGTGGTACATCAATTAAAGATGTGATTAAGTGGACAAAAGAGGCTAGAGCGATTTGTGGTGATGATATGCTGATTTTTGCTGGAAAATGGGAGGATGGCATTAGTGAAAAAGTATTAGGTGATCCACTTGCTGATTATGATGCTAAAAATATTATTAAGCAGTTGATTGAGGCTGGGGCTGATATTATTGATTTTCCTGCTCCGGGCTCACGCCACGGTATTACAGTTGAGATGATTCGTGAATTAATTGAATTTACGCATCGAAATGGGGCTCTTGCTATGAGCTTTTTAAATAGTAATGTTGAAGCAGCAGATGTTGATACAATTCGTCAAATAACACTGATGATGAAACAAACAGGATGTGATGTTCATGCTATTGGTGATGGTGGTTTTGGTGGTGGAACCTGGCCGGAAAATATTTACCAAATGGCAATCACTTTAAAAGGAAAGGCGTATACTTGGGCGCAAATGGCAACACCAAGAAGATAAAAATAAAAGAAGGCTTAAGGAGGATAATAAAGATGAGTTTTCCAGATAAATTTTTATGGGGCGGTTCGATTAGTGCGGCTCAATGTGAAGGAGCATGGGATGAAGATGGTAAGAGTCCGGTTCAAGTAGATTTCGGTGATCCCGGAACAACAACTAATAATCGTTATATTCATTATTTAAATGCTGATGGTACAAGAGGAAAAATGCGACAATTTGATCATTTACCAAAGGGGGCAAAATATGAATTATTTGATGATGTTAGATATACAAATCATGTAGGGATAGATTTTTATCATCGATATAAGGAAGATATTGCCTTATTTGCTGAACTTGGTTTTACAACTTTTAACACGACGATTTCTTGGGCTAGAATTTTCCCGCATGGTGTTGAAGGTGGAGTAAATCAAGCAGGAGTTGAATTTTATCGTAATGTTTTTAAAGAATGTAGGAAGTATGGAATTGATCCAGTTATAACTTTGTATAAATATGATGAACCAGTCTATTTGGAAGAAACCTATGGTGACTGGACAAATAGAGAGATGATTCATCAGTTTGTTGAATTTGCTAAAGTATGTTTTATTGAATATAAAGATTTAGTCAATAAGTGGTTAACCTTTAATGAAATTAACATTTTGCTTCACTTTAATGTTAAAGAAGGAAAACAGTTTGCTTTTGAAGAATTACATAATCAAATGGTAGCGGCGGCAGAAGCGGTAAAAGCTGCTCATGAAATAGATGAGGAAATCAAAGTTGGTTGTATGATTGCAGGGTTCTGCTGTTATCCATATACGTGTGATCCAAAAGATGTTTTAGGTTCATATAAGTTGTTTCAAGAAAAATTTGCATATTGTGCAGATACGATGGTAAGGGGATATTATCCAGCTTATGCAAAACGTATCTGGAAAGATAATAATGTATCTTTAGAAATTAATGAAGAAGATAGGAAGATTCTAATGGAAGGTAAATCTGACTTTCTAGCATATTCATACTATATGTCAAATGTATTTACTACGCATGATGTAGAGGGAAACTTAGCAACAGCAGGTGGTCAGGGTAGTTTAGCCAATCCATATTTAGAAGCATCTGATTGGGGCTGGCAAATTGATCCTACAGGTTATGAATATTTTTTACATGTACTGAATGATCGATATCAAGTACCGTTATTTGATGTGGAAAATGGTTTGGGGGCACATGATCAAGTGGAGGATGATGGCTCTATTCATGATGATTATCGAATTAATTATCATCGCAGTCATATAAAGAGCCTAATGAAAGCTCGTGAAGAGGGCGTTAATATTTTTGGTTATACATCATGGGCACCAATTGATTTGGTATCATTTACAACAGGACAAATGGATAAGCGATATGGGTTTATTTATGTAGATATGAATGATGATGGAGTTGGTGATTTACATCGGATAAAAAAGGATTCATTTTATTGGTATCAAAAAGCGATTAAATCGGATGGAAAAGATCTAGATTAAGATGTCTGTTAGAGACATCTTTTTTAAGTATGACGACTTGTCATACATCTAGGGTGAAAGTCCTTTGTGAATGTAGTTGTCGACGAATCACATAGTGCATCGGAAATGTATTTGAGCCGAAGGGCATATACACTTGGATCTAGGCATTAGAAAGCGAAAAGGAGAAGATCACACAAATTATTAGAGGAAGTCTTATCTAAGAAAAATATGATACTTGTCTATAAAAGCACAAGTAGTGTGGATAATGTAGCCAATGATGAAATAAAAGACAAATTGAAACAAGGTCTTACAAACCACAACCTGTTAAAAGTATTGAAATTCCAAAGCCTAGTCATGGTGTTAGAAAACTTGGGGTAAATTATGGTAGAGCAAGACAAATATCATATGCTATCAATTCGTGATAACTAGAACATGTGTTGTGCGTGCTGTAGCAAAAGAAAGGCTAGCACACAATGGACTAGTTAGTTGTTTAGATTATTATTTATTGAGATATAAATTGAAATTTAATTAAACTGCCGTATATGGAACCGTATGGACAGTGGTGTAAGAGAGGGAAAATATTTAAAATTTTCCGCTACTTGATTAATTTAATTTAGTAGTATGAAATTAAATTACAGTACTGTAAATAAATGTATGAAATTCAATTGCAAGAACTGGAAAATCACTGTTTTATAGGTTTTTTTCATCATAAAATAAACCTATAAAATAGGAGGAAAGAAAGATGTTAAAAGTTGCTTATATTGGATTTGGTAACAGCGTTTGTCGTTATCATTTACCATATGTTGAAAAAAGAAAAGACTTCATTGATGTAAAGTATATTTATCGTTTAGAAACAGAAATTAATGAAGAAAAAGAGAGCTGGTATCCGGGGATTAAGTTTACTAGTTCAATTAATGAGATTATGGATGATCCTGATGTTAACTTGGTAGTTGTTAATACCCCAGATCGTTATCATGTGGAGTATACAATGCAGGCATTGGATCATGGTAAACATGTTTTATGTGAAAAACCATTTGCAATGACCGCTAAAGAAGCTAAAGATGTATTTGATTATGCTAAAGAAAAAGGTCTAGTAGCAATGGCTAACCAAAATCGTCGTTATGATGCTGATATGCGCACAGTTCGTAAAGTTATTGAATCAGGTGTACTTGGAGACATTGTGGAAATTGAGTCACATTATGATTATTTTAGACCATCAATAGCAAATAATAAAGGTATGGGAATTTTATATGGGTTAGCAGTTCATCCAATTGATCAAATCATTGGTGAATTCGGTAAACCTAATCGAGTTGTATATGACTGTCGTAGTGTTGATAATCCTGGAGTCAGTGATGATTATTATGATTTTGATTTCTTTTATGATGGATTTAAAGCAATTGTTAAAACTAGTTATTATGTAAAACTTGATTATCCACGCTTTATCGTTCATGGCAAAAAAGGAAGTTTCTTAATGCCGGCACTTGGTCATAATTCATCAGAAAAACCTAAACCAGGAGCGATCCATGTATCATTTGATCCATTACCAGAAGATAAGTGGGGAACATTGTCTTACATTGATGATAATGGCAATGATATTACAAAAAAAGTACCTACAGAAATTGGGGATTATGGAATTATTTATGACAATTTAAATGATGTTATTGTAAATGGGGCTCATAAATTAGTTGCCGATGAGGAAGTAATAGAAGTTTTAAAAATTATTGAAGAAGCAACTAAAGTAGCAAAGGAGGCTAAATAATGAAGGTCGGAATCGTTGGGGCCGGTATGATCGTTCATGATTTTTTAACTTTTGCTCATGAAGTTACTGGTATGGAGTTAGTTGCTTTATGTGCCACACCGGCTGAAAAAGAAAAAATTGTTGAGATGTGCCAAGCTAACAATATTAAAGCGCATTATACAAATATTGATGTAATGCTGGAAGATAGTGAGGTTGAAGTAGTTTATGTAGCGGTGCCTAATCATTTACATTATGAAATGTGCAAAAAGGCAATTTTAGCCGGTAAACATGTAATCTGTGAAAAACCATTTACTTCTAATCTTAAAGAATTAGAAGAATTGGTTGCTTTAGCAGACACTAATAAAGTTATTATGGTTGAGGCAGTTAGTACCCAATATTTACCAAATACTTTAAAAATTAAAGAGTTATTACCAACACTAGGACAAATTAAGATCGTTAGTGCTAATTATTCACAATATTCATCACGTTATGATGCTTTTAAAGCAGGAGAAGTCTTGCCAGCATTTAATCCAGCCATGTCGGGAGGGGCATTAATGGATCTAAATATTTATAATATAAATTTAGTAGTAGCTTTATTTGGTAAACCATTAAATGTCAATTATGAGGCAAATATTCAAAGAGGAATTGATACTTCAGGAATTTTAACATTAGACTATGATAGTTTTAAATGTGTATGTATTGGAGCTAAAGATTGTAAAGCTCCCGTTGCAACAAATATTCAAGGTGATGCAGGATGTATTACAATTTCTACACCTGCTAATAGCTTAAATGGTTTTAAAGTATTAATGAATAAGGGTAGTGCTAAACAAATGAATAATGAAGGTGATGAGGTTTCTTACAATAATGATAAACATCGGATGTATCATGAATTTGTAGAATTTGTTAAAATGATTGATGAAAAAGATTTTACTCGTGCTAAAAAAATGCAGGAAATTAGTTTGATTACTATTGAGATTGCGACTAAAGCTCGTCAAAGTGCGGGAATAGAATTTGCTGCAGATAAATAATAAAATTGTTAACAATATAGTTTATAAATAATATACCACTTGCTAATTATAAATATCCATGATGTTAGACATGTCGTGGATATTTTTTAAATAAATGATTTACAAATATAAAAGAGGTTAAAATATTATTTAACCTCTAGATTTATCAACTATTTAATAATAAATTCCGGTAATGACATATAACCAGGAGCTATTTCAAATTGATTGAAAACAACAACTACCTGATTATCTTTGTTGATATAAAATGGTTGTTCATTAGTAATCTTTAAATTATTAACCGCTTCATCAAAATACATTAGGTTAGGATATTTTTCTTTATTCTCCGCAATCTGTTGTTGTACAGATTTTTTAACGATATTTTGATAATCTGAACCTAAGAAATGTTCAATATTGTAGACTTCGCCAGTTTTAAGATCTACTGTATAAAATTTCTTTTGTAAATAGCTGTCTGCCATGATTTGGGTGGCATTAATTGAAAATGATATTATTTTATCGTCACTATAGTAGTTTTGGAAAGTAATATCTGCAATTAATTTATGTTCTGTGTTTGGTTCTTTGTCAAATTCTTTAAATTCGTTAGTAAAGTCATCAATTGCCTGGGTAATCAGCTTATTAATAACTTTTTTTACTTTGTCATCTTTAACATTAACAACATGGGGAATCTTGACAGTAACGATTGTACCTTCAGTTTCATAATGTTTCTCTTTTAATAATTGAAGTTTAGCATTATCTTCACTGGCATGAACAGCATTGATACATAATGGTGCAATAATTAGTAAAAAAATCAGGAAACGTTTCTTCATATTTCATCTCTTTCTAGTTGATAAATGTGTTGATAGCTTTGCTATCATTATAGTTTTTACGATAATTTGATAAGTTATTCAAACTAAAATTTTCTTGTTAAGGAAATATGATTTATTAATTATTTTTAGTAATATGTTGGGTAATAAAAAGAGAGTACGGTAAAAATAGAGAGTAGGATAAAGCTGGTAATGTTTAAGACTGTTTGGAATATTTTTGTTGTTTGTTTAGTAAATTATGTTGTTATATGCTCTTTTTATTTTGTTAGAATATAAATATGTGAAGATATGTGTTTTATAAAAATTACTTGACCTGAAGCATACTTCAGCGTGTATTCTAAATTAAAAGGAGGGATTTTATGTACTTATATATGGGTTTGCTTGCGGTTATACCCGGTATTATTTATTTTACTTTTTTTATTAACCGTTTATTACGAACGATTTTAAATATTCATACTAATTGGTTCCTCATTATTATAATTGGATTAGTGATAATGGTGCTATCAATTCCAGCGATGAACACGTTGGAGTTATATGGGGTTATTTATTATCATTTATTGGTTGTCATGTTGTTGTTTGAGCTATTAAATCTAGGCTTAAAAAGATTCCCGATTTATCGGATTTCATTTACTACTGGTATTTTGGGAATAGTAGTTACGGCGTTATTTTTAGGTTATGGCTACTATAATATTAAACATGTTGTAGCTACAACATATGATCTAAAAAGTGATAAAGTTGAGGATCTTAAAATTCTTGAAATTGCTGACTTACATATGTCAACATCATTAAGTGTTACGGAGCTACAAAAATATTGTGATGAAATGAGCCAGCTGAATGCTGATTTAGTAGTTTTAACAGGGGATATCTTTGATGAAAATACCCCATTAGATGATATGGTTAATGCTAGTAAGGCGCTAGCATCGATCAATAATCAACAAGGAATCTACTATGTTTATGGTAATCATGACAATGGCTCTCATGCTTTTAGCGATAGTGAATTTGGTCCTGAAGATGTTCGTGCTACGTTGGAGAAAAATGGAATCGTTGTATTGGAAGATGCAGTAGTTAGCTTAGACAATATAAATATTATTGGTCGAAAAGATGCAAGTTTTTGGGGTACAAATCCTCGTTTGTCAACTAGTCAATTATTAGAGATGATTCCTGAAAATAAACGTGGTAACTACACGATCATGCTCGATCATCAGCCTTTAAACCTTGATGAAAATGCAGCTCTAGGAATTGATTTACAATTATCTGGGCATACTCATGGTGGACAATTGTTCCCTATGGGAATTGTTCAGTCATTGACAAGTGATACGTTGATTCGTGGACAAAGGGATATTGGTGATTTTACAGCAATTACGACGACAGGAATAGCGGGATGGCGTTATCCAATCAAAACAGGTGCTCCTAGTGAGTATGTAATTATAAATATAAAATAAAAGACCTCCAAACTGAAATGAATCCCATTATTTAGGTGTCTAATCTAAATAATGGTGGTTCACTTCAAATCGGAGGTTTTATTATTTTGAAATAATTTCAATACCATCTTCAGTCACTAACAACGTATGCTCCCATTGTGCTGAAAGTGATTCATCATCAGTATAAACAGTCCATTCATCTGACTCATCAACATATACTTCACGACCACCAAGATTTAACATTGGTTCAATTGTAAAGACCATTCCTGGGACAAGGGTAACAGTAGGCACATTTGGCTCAAAATGGAAAACATAAGGATCTTCATGAATCGCTAAACCAACACCATGACCACAAAATTCTCTAACAACACTATAACCCATAGCTTTAGCAAATGTTTCGATTGCTTTACCAATGTCGCCAACACAACTTTGATAGGGGATAACACTAGCCATGCCGAGTTCTAAAGCCTTTTTTGTATCGCTGACTAGTTTTTTAGCTTCATTAGAAACTTTACCAATCATAAACATTCTAGAAGCGTCGGCATAATAACCATTCAGCATGGTTGTAGCATCAACATTTACAATATCACCTTCTTGTAAAATAGTTTGCTCATTAGGAATACCATGACAAACAACATCGTTGATCGAGACACAAATATGTTTTGGATAACCCATATATTGATAATCAGCACAAACTGCTCCATATTTGGCAGTATATTCCTTTGCCATAACATCAATTTCTTCAGTTGTCATTCCAACTTTGATATTTGCTTCAATATAGTCTAATAAACCTGAGTTTATTACTGCGGCTTTTTTAATTCCCTCAATTTGCTCAGGCGTCTTTATCATTTTATGGGTTGGAATTTTTTTTCCTTGCTGCTTTAATTGCTCTAATTTTTCATCAAATGCTAGATGGCATTTTTTGTATTTTTTTTGACTGCCGCACCAGCATAAATCATTTCGGTTTAATTTCATATTTTGCCTTCTTTCTATATGAATCTAGTATAACACGTTATTCTTTAATTTCCAAAGAAATTACTTAGCCTATACTAACTGTTGATTAATAATTCTTTTTCTTTACGTGTCATTTGCTTAATAGCGTATTCCCGTTTCAACGCAAGGCTTTTTTCAGTATACTCCTCAAAGTAAACCAGTTCAACGGGGCGACGAGCTTTGGTATATTTTGCACCTTTGCCATGATTATGAGCATTGATTCGCTTTACTAGATCAGTTGTCCAGCCTGTATAGAAAGTATTATCCTGACATTTGACGATATAGACGTAGTTTGTTTTCATTATTTCACCCTTACTTTTATTGTTTATATTATAACTAATTATATGAATAATGGTAAGTTTTAGATGACGTGTCAAGAAAATTAGTTTAAGATATCTTCAAAGAGGTGTTATTGTGGTTGATTTTAATAATTTAATGGATTTACAATTTGAAATATTTATTTTAATGATAATTGGATATATTTTAAGAAAGACAAATATTATTTCTAAAGAGCATCGAAAGAGCTTGACGGATTTAGTAATATATATTGTACTGCCGGCTAATATTATTTACTCTTTTATGATTAAAATGGATACTCAAATCATCAAGAGTGGTCTAACAATTTTGATTGTTTCGATTATTATTCAGCTTGCTTGCCAAGTATTTGGAAAGTATTTCTTTATTAAGGCAACAAAACGACAACAAAGTGTTTTACAATACGGAACGATTTGCTCCAATGCTGGATTTATGGGCTCACCCTTGATTCAAGGCCTTTATGGATTAGATGGATTATTATTTGCTTCCATTTATTTAATTCCCCAAAGAATTGTAATGTGGTCTGGTGGGGTTGCATGTTTTACTAATGCTAAAGGTAAAGATGTTATTAAGAAAGTAATTACACATCCTTGCATTATCGCAGTATTTATTGGCCTGTTTATTATGATTGGCCAAATTCAATTACCAAGTTTTTTAAAAGTATCAATCCAGTCACTTAGTAATTGTACGATGGCTTTATCAATGATTGTAATAGGTGGAATCTTGGCAGAAATCAAAATTAGAGATGTTATAAATAGATTGACCCTCTACTATAGTTTTATCCGTTTGATTTTAATTCCTTTATTGGTCTTATTTAGTTGTGCAATAGTTAATCTACCACCATTAGTAACTGCAGTAGCAACAGTTTTGGCGGGAATGCCAGCAGGAAGTACGACAGCAATTTTGGCTGAGAAGTATGATGGAGATTCAAATTTGGCAGTAGAAATTGTCTTTTTATCAACAGCGCTATCATTATTTACAATTCCGTTATTATGTTTGGTTATTAATATGGTTGTTTAAAATCATCTTTTCAATTATCGTAAAAAATATAATTAATGATTAGAATATAGTACAATATGATATATCAAAGTAGAAGGAGAAGATTATGTTAACAATGGGATTTATTGGCAATGGTAAAAGTACTAATCGTTATCAATTGCCATTTGTATTGACAAGAAAAAATATTAAAGTAAAAACTATTTATGCTCGAAATTTAAATAAACATGATTGGTCACGTGTTGCAGGAATAAATTATACTGATGATTTAGATAGTCTATTAAACGATCCAGAGATTCAGCTGATTAGTGTTTGCACTCGTCATGATAGTCATTATGAGTATGCTAGAATGGTTTTAGAACATGGTAAAAATTGTTTGGTTGAAAAGCCTTTTATGAAAAATAGTGCTGAAGCTAAAGAAATATTTGCATTAGCTAAAGAAAAAGGGTTATTAGTGCAATGCTATCAAAACCGTCGTTATGATTCTGATTTTTTAACAGTTCAAAAAGTGATCGAAAGTGGAAAATTAGGTAATTTATTAGAAGTAGAAATGCATTATGACTATTATCGTCCGGAAATACCACTAAATGTTCATGAATATGTTGGGTACAATGGATATTTATATGGTCATGGATGTCATACTTTAGATCAAGTAATTTCTTATTTTGGTAAACCTGAAAAGATTCATTATGATGTAAGACAATTATTAGGATCAGGACGAATGAATGATTATTTTGATTTGGATCTATATTATGGAACACTTAAAGTTTCAGTAAAGTCAAGTTATTTTAGAGTAAAAGAACGTCCTAGTTTTGTTGTTTATGGTGATAAAGGATGCTTTGTTAAAGCGACAAAAGATCGTCAAGAAGAACACCTCAAGTTATTTTATATGCCGGGGTCACCAAATTTTGGAATTGATCGTCCTGAAGATTATGGAACGTTATCGTATTATGATGATGCAGGTGTTTTTCATGAAGAAAAAGTCATCTCTGAAGTAGGGGATTATGGAAATGTTTTTGATGGCTTATATGAAAGTATTATTGAGGGTAAGGAACCTCGGGTCAAAGATGAACAAACTTTATTGCAAATGGAAATATTAGAAACCGGAGTTAAAATGTGTAAGTAAGAAGATACGACAGTATCTTTTTATTTTTGATAAAAATTATTTATATTATTTGGCTGATTGACTCTAAATAGGGGCATGGTACAATATAATTAATAGGGGGTGAGGTACAATGAGATGTGATAATTGCGGAAATGAGTATAAAAATAGTTTAAAATGTCCGTTATGTGGTCATCGTCAGGGGAAGATAAGTCATTGCTCAGTTTGTGGAGCGGCAATACATTTTGGTCAACCACGATGCCCTAATTGTGGGAATCCAACAAAGTATGAAAAGAAGACTGATGTCACTAAGAAGTACGCCAGTAGTTTTAACATAAATAATTCAACAAATAATAAAGACTGCGATAAACATAGTGAAAAAAGCCATGTTTACCACCAACAAGAGATGTATGATTACAAATCAAGCAATAATGAAATCAAACAACGTTTAGAAGAAGCTAGACAGCGAATTAACAGCATGGGCTTTCCAATCATAAAAAAGAAGGCTGCTAATAATGAAGAAAAACTAAGAAATATTATAGTTGGAATTGTAGTGATATTGATTGCAGGAGTAACTATTTTCGGGCAAATTTTTAAAAATTCGAATGATCAACGGGATTATCAAGAATTATCAACATTACAATTATTTGATAGTAATAGCAGTATAACGCAAGAGGGAAATTTAAAAAATGGTGGTTATGCTTTTTTAACGGATTCAAATATTTATTTTGGGATGGATTATCAAATATATCAAACAGAACGGAATTTTAGTAACTTTAAATCGCTTGTAGATGACGGAGAAAGGTATATTTATAGTACTGATGACTATCTTTACTATGAACAGTATGGAAGATATGCACGTTATGATATGAAAAGTGGTGAATTGACAGCCCTTTTTGAAATGGATAATGTATTACCAATAGATAAAAATAAGTTCCTATATACTAAGTATGATGAAGAGGGACTGTTTATATATGATGAGGTAAGTGCAACATCAATAAAAATCATAAGTGATGAAATTTCAGATTATAGTTATGACATGCAAGATAGTTTAGTTTTTTATACAACAATTGAACATGATTATATTCAGGCTATTGATTTGGCCGGAAATAAATTATCACAATTTAATTTATCTAGTACTGGGAAAATTTATGTGAGTGGAGATTTGCTTTATTATCAAGATTATCAAGGCGTACATTGTTATAGTATTGCTGATGAAAATGATGAACTGCTTGTTGAAGGTGAGGTTAATAATTATATCGTTACAAATAATACAATTGTATATACTAACTATGATGATGATTTAATGACTAGTGATGGGCATATTGTATCGATTGATTATGATGTAACTGTATTTAATGTAATAGGCAATTATATTGTGTATAGTACAGGAAATGGTGATGAGTATTTAAAGCAGTGGTATATAAATGATTTTTATGATACGGCTATCGCTAAATTGAATAATAATGAAGAAGAATAGACTAAGCTTATTGAAGCGAAGTCTTTTCTTTTACGCTAATAACACGCTTTTTTTTACTTTGGTGATATGGTAAAATGTAGGCATTAAAGTAGGTGACTAAATGGAAAAGATTAAAAGATGTAGAAAATGTGGAGCGCGATTATTAGAACATGAAAAAAGATGTCCTGTTTGCGGAACGCCGGTAGGGTTAGATAAAGAAGTAGATATTATAAAGGAAGAACAGATTATTGAACCTGAAAAAGTCGATGAGTTTATTGCAGCTGATAAGACTGAACAAACATTGCTTAAGTCTAATGAATCAGCGCAAAATTATTGGCGTAGTAAGAAAATTTGGGCTGTTTTTATTGTTTTAATTGTAGTGACGACAGTAATGCGTCAATATGTTATTAATAATCCGATTAAGCTGGCAGAGAATGATAATTCAAACACAATCACTAATGATTATAGTGATAGTAAAATATCAATCAATAAAAATACAGGTAAATATAGTCAAGCGACAAATATTAATTATTTAGGGATTAGTTATGTTAATGATGATGCTGTTTATTTAATGATGAATTCTGAATTATTGAAATATGATCGTAGTTTTAATAATCGCGAACTTGTTTTGGAACAAGCAGTTACTGTTTTTAGTGAAGATGAGCAGTGGTATTATTATCTTGATGAAAATAATGATTATATTCGAATGGATAAAAAGACAAAAGCAGAAGATATTTTATTAAAGAATGTATATTATGTACATAATCTTGGTGATAAAGTCTATTATCAAAATGATAGTGATGGTGAAACAATTCATTGTCTTGAATTAGAGACAAATCAGGATCATAAGATTAGTGATGAGGTTTCTTATAGTATTGTTGTTGATGAGGAAAAAGGTAGAATTTTTTATATTAATAAAAATAATGAATTAGTTTCGATTGCATTGGATGGCAGCGACAAGAAGAATCTTGCCAATAATACTAATGTTTATACTTATGATGGTGAATATTTATATTATATAAATAATGATGGGCTAGTTAAAAGTGATTTAGAAGGACAAAGTAAAGTTATTTATGAAAGTAATAATTTATCATTAGTGAACCTGGTTGAGAAGAAATTAGTTATTCAAGATAAGAATATTATTTATACGATGGATCTTGATGGAAAAGATAAAAAGAAGTTATATACGATGGATATTGGAGGCAGTCTGACATTTGAGGTTGTAGGTGATAAGCTGCTGGTGTTAACTAAAGGAAACTCAGATAGTGTGATTGGATATGAAATTGTTGGTCTTGATGGGAAGCGCCATATTTTAGATGATGAAAATCAACCAACGATTAAAGGTAATGAGTTCTAGGGGGATGAAATGAAAGTAAGTGAGATAGTAATTGCTACCGGTGGGAAACTTATTAGTGGTGATGAAACAATGGAAATAACAGGTTTTAGCCAAGATAGTCGTCAAGCTGAGGTCGGGATGATGTATATTCCAATTATTGGTGAACGCTATGATGGCCATGATTTTATTGAAAGTGCATTTACAAATGGTGCCAGCGCTATAATTACTGATCGGTTGATTGAAGATGATAAGCATGTTGTTATCTTAGTAGATAATACGTTAAAAGCTTTGCAAAAGATGGCTCATTATTTACGGAAACATCGCAAGGTCAAAGTTGTTGGAATTACTGGGAGCGTGGGTAAAACAAGCACACGTGATATGGTTTATAGTGTTGTTAAACAGCAGTATAAGACATTGAAAACAGAAGGTAATTATAATAATAATATTGGCTTGCCATTGACAATCTTGAGATTAAAAGATGAGGAAGTGATGATTTTAGAAATGGGTATGAATCATCTTAATGAAATGGAAGAATTATCACGAATTGCTTGTCCGGATATTAGCGCGATTACTAATGTTGGAACAGCACATATTGGAGAATTAGGAAGTCGTGAAAATATTCTAAAAGCAAAATTAGAAATTGTTGCGGGAATGAGTGACGGCAGTACATTAGTAATTAATGGTGATAATGATATGCTGTCAACGGTTCGATTTGATAATTTCAAGGTTGTTAAAGTCGGTGTTGATTGCGCTGCTGTTTTTAAAGCTGAAAAAGTTATTTTAATGGATGATCATAGTGAATTTACAATCAATTATAATGGGAAGGTCTATCAAGTTGTTGTCCCGGTACCGGGGAATCATTTTGTTTTAAATGCTCTTGTTGCGATTGCGATTGGAATAAATCTAGAAATTCCAATGGAAAAATGTATTCAAGGAATTAGTCAATTTGAATTAACTAAAAAACGGATGGATGTAATTGAATTAAAAAACAACATTACCTTGATTGATGGCACATATAATGCTAGTGAAGATTCAATGAAATCAAGTATTGACGTATTGGCTACGTATTCGCGTAGAAAAATAGCTGTATTAGCGGATATGTTAGAATTGGGCGAATTCAGCGAGCAATTGCATCGAAGTGTTGGTAAATATGTAGCGGAAAAACAAATTGATGTGTTAGTTGCGGTTGGCCGAGAAGCTAAGTTTATGAGCGATAGTGCTGCTTTGTCAGGGATGGCAGAGATTTATTATTGTAATAATAATCAAGAAGTGGTAAATTATTTAAAGAATAATTTACAAAATGATGACGTTGTCTTATTGAAGGGCTCAAATGGAATGAAATTAAAAGACGTTGTCACCAAAATAGAGGAGAAATTTTCATGAAACAAAAATTATTGGTTTTATGTGGGGGACAATCAAGTGAGCATATTGTTTCAAGAATGTCTTGTACATCGGTATTAAACAATTTGGATGCGAATAAATACGAAATCACCTTAGTTGGGATTGATTTAGATGGTGGTTGGCATTATCTTGATGCGAAGCAGACAGATTTAGCTAAAAATACTTGGTTAGATAACAGTAGCATGGTTGAAGATGTTTATGGATTATTAAAAAATCAAGATGTAGCATTTCCAGTATTACATGGAATGTATGGTGAAGACGGAACAATTCAAGGTTTATTTGAATTAGCAAAATTACCTTATGTTGGCTGTCGGGTGATGGGCTCTAGTGTAGCAATGGATAAAATCTATACAAAAAAGATTTTAGATACAGTAGGTGTTCCGCAAGTTAAATCAGTATATGTGAAAAAACGTTATGACGAAAAATTAGTTGTAGTAACAAATACTTTTGATGAGATTGAAGAAATTGAAGACTATATTGTTAGAGAATTAGGAATGCCTTGCTTTATTAAGGCTAGTCGTTCAGGTTCAAGTGTTGGATGTTATCGTTGTGATAATCAGACTGAATTGATTGGGAAATTAAGTGAGGCAGCTAAATATGATCGTCATGTCGTAGTTGAGGAGTGCATAGACTGTATTGAGTTAGAAACAGCTGTATTAGGTAATGATGATGTAATTGTTTCACGAGTCGGTCAAATCATGCCTCATGGTGAGTTTTATACGTTTGAATCGAAATATGAAGATGAAGAAAGTAAAACGTGTATTCCGGCTCTGGTAGATGAGCAAATCCAAGAACAAATTCGTCAATATGCAATTAAAGTTTTTAAAGCTGTTGATGGTCATGGCTTAAGCCGAGTTGATTTTTTCTTAGATAAAAAAACTAATAAAATTTATTTGAATGAAATTAATACAATGCCAGGATTTACTAAGATTTCAATGTATCCACAATTAATGAATGATTTCGGGATCACTTATCCGGAATTATTGGATCGCTTGATTGTCTTGGCCTTACAAAAATAAGAACTTGTTTTGAACTGAACTTCCCAAGTAGGACAGTTTATAAATAGTTTCTAATTAGAGGATTGTCACCTGTAATTCACAGGTGACAATCCTTTTAATTACCTGTTCAAATTGAAAATTTGAACATATAGACTTAAGTCAGTTGAGCATACG
>OBJX01000043.1_pt1 | contig 146980 bp, 132 predicted proteins | sample 1481631 | NCBI WGS metagenome assembly OBJX01 (sample SAMN02364490, study PRJEB22542) | human gut metagenome | isolation source: fecal sample | host: premature infant | place: USA: Chicago, IL | collected 2012-01
AAGAAAATATAGACCTATACTACAAAAATAAGCCACGGATATTTGCAACTGTGCCCTTTCAGCCTGCTAAGTCTTATTGGATAGAGAAAAGGCATGATAACACTTAAACGTATGAAAAACAAGATATTCAAAGCACTAAATTCTTGTAGGGAGAAGATTTGCTTTAACACAGTGTTAAAGCTTATGTTTTAAATCTAGACAACAAGTCATTTACATGCAAAAGGTTTGTTATTTACATTCGAAAAAGGAGAGACCTCAAGATGACGTTAACAATGTTAATTGAAAAGCAAGAATACATCACCCGGAATTCAAATACAGCACTATATAACAAAAAAAATTAAATCGTTTTGCTTTTTAAGATTAACCCTTTATATTTGCATCGTTGTTTATGCAATTATTGTTTCTTGTCCTAACAAGGATAACAAGAACAAAACCGGATAAACAAACAGCTCGCAAGCATTGTTCTTTTAAATGAAGTATCACCTTTATAATGTATAAGATGCGATGAAAAAATTACTGTTTCTGTTTTTTCTCCTAACAACTCCCTTTTCCCTGAAATCACAGGGGATTCTATCCTTAGATAGTTGCCGTGCATTGGCCATTGCCAACAATAAAGAGTTGCTGATAAGCGGAGAGAAAATAAATGCTGCACACTACCAAAAGAAAGCAGCCTTTACCAACTACCTGCCTAACTTCTCCGCCACAGGAGCTTACATGCGTAACCAAAAGGAATTCTCATTGCTTAACAATGACCAGAAAGCGGCTCTATCCGGCTTGGGTACAAGTGTGAGCGGTCCGTTGCAACAAGCCGCCCAAGTCATCGGACAGCTGCATCCGGAACTGGCCCCCATGCTTTCACAATTGGGAGGAGCCATTGTCCCGGCGCTCAACGAAGCCGGAACTGCAATTGTAGACGCATTCCGCACCGATACCCGAAATGTATATGCAGGAGCCATCACCCTCACCCAACCGCTATATATGGGTGGCAAGATACGTGCATACAATAAAATCACCAAATACGCCGAAGAACTGGCTCGTCAGCAACATAACTCGGGTATGCAGGAAGTGATTCTCAGCACAGACCAGGCTTACTGGCAAGTTATTTCCTTGGTCAACAAGAAAAAACTCGCGGAAAGTTACCTGAAGCTATTACAAAAACTGGACAGTGATGTAGAAAAGATGATTGCCGAAGGAGTAGCCACCAAAGCGGACGGCCTGTCGGTTCGGGTAAAAGTAAACGAAGCCGAGATGACACTGACAAAGGTAGAAGACGGATTAAGCCTTTCCCGCATGCTGCTGTGTCAACTGTGTGGCATCGACCTAAGCACTCCGATTGTCCTGGCTGACGAACAAGTAGACGATCTTCCGCTGATTCCGGCTACTACCAACTTTGAGATAGAAACAGCCTATGCCAACCGCCCCGAGATCCGCAGTCTGGAACTGGCTGCTAAAATCTATCAACAGAAAATAAACGTGACCCGTTCGGAACATTTGCCTTCCGTAGCATTAATGGGAAATTACATGGTCACCAACCCGTCTGTATTCAACAGTTTTGAAAACAAGTTTAAAGGCATGTGGAATGTAGGCGTTATGGTTCAGTTGCCTATCTGGCATTGGGGAGAAGGCATTTACAAAGTGAAAGCGGCCAAAGCCGAAGCACGCATCGCCCAATACCAACTGGAAGATGCCAAAGAGAAAATCGAGTTGCAAGTCAATCAATCGGCTTTCAAAGTAAACGAAGCCGCAAAGAAACTGGCTATGGCCAAAAAGAACCTTGAAAAAGCGGATGAAAATCTGCGTTATGCAACTCTCGGATTCGAAGAAGGTGTGATCGCTCCCAGTAATGTACTTGAAGCACATACCGCCTGGCTGTCGGCCCAATCGGAAAAGATAGATGCACAGATTGATGTAAAACTGACAGAAATCTACTTGCAAAAGTCACTGGGAACGCTCAAATAAGGTCAACGACCGAGTGCAAACATTCCTGAAAAGCTAATCTCAATAGTAATTTGTAAATCGTAAAAACCGTAAATAAAATGACATCACAAAAATCACAGAACAGCAATATGCTGCTTGCATTCCTCACCCTGCTGGGAGTTATTGTACTGGTTGCAGTTGTCGGTTTCTTCATGCTCCGCAAAGGTCCGGAAATCATTCAGGGACAAGCTGAGGTAACTGAATACCGCGTCTCAAGCAAAGTGCCGGGACGTATCCTGGAGTTCCGTGTAAAAGAGGGACAAAAAGTCCAGGCAGGAGATACACTCGCCATCCTGGAGGCTCCCGACGTAATAGCCAAAATGGAACAGGCTCGCGCCGCCGAAGCGGCTGCACAGGCACAGAACGAAAAAGCCATCAAAGGAGCGCGTCAGGAACAAATTCAAGCGGCTTATGAAATGTGGCAGAAAGCAATCGCCGGTGTCGATATAGCTGAAAAATCATATAAACGTGTCAAAAACTTATTCGACCAAGGAGTTATGCCGGCACAGAAACTGGACGAAGTCACCGCACAACGTAATGCAGCCATCGCAACCGAAAAAGCAGCAAAGGCCCAATACACGATGGCAAAGAACGGTGCCGAACGTGAAGATAAAATGGCTGCAGCAGCTTTGGTGGACCGTGCCAAGGGAGCTGTTGCCGAAGTGGAGTCGTACCTCAAAGAAACTTATTTGATTGCCCAGGCAGCCGGAGAGGTTTCCGAGATATTTCCCAAAGTGGGCGAATTGGTAGGTACCGGCGCCCCCATTATGAATATCGCCATAATGGACGATATGTGGGTGACTTTCAATGTACGTGAGGATCTGCTAAAAAATTTGACCATGGGATCAGAATTCGATGCTATCGTACCCGCATTGGACAATCAGACCATTCGCCTGAAAGTGCATTATATGAAAGATCTTGGTACATACGCTGCCTGGAAAGCAACCAAGACCACCGGCCAGTTCGACTTGAAAACATTCGAAGTAAAAGCGACTCCGCTTGAAAAAGTAACTAATCTGCGTCCTGGAATGTCAGTCATCATCAAGAAATGAAAGAAAGAGAAAAGAAATATATAGCCCTGTGGTTAGTCATGAAACGCGAATGCCACCGTCTCGTGTCTCGCCCGCTCTATCTCTTCTGCATGGTGATAGCTCCGCTGTTTTGCTATATTTTCTTCACCACGCTGATGGACTCGGGGTTACCGACCAATATGCCCGTTGGCGCTGTAGACCTGGACAATTCTGCCAGCTCACGAAACATTCTCCGCAATCTGGACGCATTCGGGCAAACAGCTGTCGTGGCGCGTTATAGCAGTGTTAACGAAGCACGTACAGCTATGCAGGAAGGCAAAATCTACGGATTTTTTTATATACCCAAAGGAATGTCGGCCGATGCCCAGAGTCAACGCCAACCCAAATTATCTTTTTATACCAACAACTCCTACCTGATTGCCGGCTCATTATTGTTCAAGGATATGAAGATGATGTCCGAACTTGCCTCAGGAGCTGCCGCCCGTTCAGTTTTATATGCCAAGGGAGCAACGGAAGATCAGGCGATGGGATATTTACAACCCATTGTCATCGATACACATCCGATACAAAATCCTTGGTTAAATTATTCGGTCTATCTATGCAATACGCTTGTTCCGGGAGTATTGATGTTGTTGATATTCATGGTAACAGTATTTTCCATCGGTGTGGAAATCAAGGACCGCACGGCCCGGGAGTGGCTGCGACTGAGCAACAACTCCATCTACATCGCATTGGCCGGTAAGTTGCTTCCACAAACCGTGGTATTCTTTATCATGGGTATATTTTACAATGTCTATCTGTATGGATATCTGCACTTCCCATGTAACAGCGGAATTCTTCCGATGCTGTTGGCAACCCTCTGCCTGGTATTGGCATCGCAATGTTGCGGTATCCTGATGATAGGCACACTGCCTACCCTTCGCCTCGGTCTGAGCTTCGCTTCGTTATGGGGAGTCATTTCTTTCTCCATTTCAGGCTTCTCTTTTCCGGTGATGGCCATGAATCCGGTATTGCAGGCACTCAGTAACCTGTTCCCCTTGCGCCACTATTTCCTGATCTATGTAGACCAGGCACTCAACGGATACAGCATGGCTTATTCCTGGTCAAACTATATGGCATTACTGATTTTCATGTTACTTCCGTTCTTCGTGGTACATCGGTTGAAGGAAGCTTTGATATATTATAAATACGTGCCCTAATGAAAGATATAAGTTTAAAAGATAAGATAACACAAGGCATCAATGACCTGTTTTATATCTGGAAGCGGGAATTTCGTACTACATTCCGCGACCAGGGGGTATTGATCTTTTTCGTACTCGTTCCATTGGTATATCCACTGATCTACAGTTTTATTTATACCAACGAAGTGGTTCGTGAAGTGCCTGCCGTGGTAGTAGATGACTCGCGTTCATCACTCAGCCGCGAATATCTGCGTAAAGTAGATGCCACCCCCGATATACAGATTGTGGCTTATTGTGCCGATATGGAAGAAGCCAAACAAATGCTCAAAGACCGGCTGGCATATGGCATCATTTACATTCCGAAAGATTTCAGTTCGGACATAGCTCAAGGCAAACAGACACAAGTCAGCATCTACTGTGATATGAGTGGACTGCTGTACTATAAAAGTATGCTTTTGGCCAATACTGCCGTGTCTTTGGATATGAACGAAAATATCAAAATAGCCCGCTCGGGCAATACGACCGACCGACAGGACGAAATCACTGCCTACCCTATCGAATATGAAGACGTAGCGATGTTCAATCCGACCAATGGCTTTGCCGCTTTCCTGATACCCGCTGTGTTGATCCTGATCATTCAGCAAACCTTGTTATTGGGTATCGGACTTTCGGCCGGCACGGCACGCGAGAACAACCGCTTTAAAGATTTGGTACCCATTAACCGCCATTATAACGGTACTTTGCGCATTGTATTGGGTAAAGGATTAAGTTATTTCATGGTATATGCCTTGGTATCTGTCTATGTACTATGCGCCGTCCCCCGTATGTTCAGCCTCAACCAGATAGGACAACCCGGCACACTGGCCCTGTTCATACTCCCCTATCTGATGGCCTGCATCTTTTTTGCCATGACTGCATCTATCGCTATCCGTAACCGGGAGACATGCATGCTGATATTCGTATTCACCTCTGTGCCTCTATTATTCATCTCAGGTATTTCCTGGCCGGGAGCTGCCATACCTCCATTCTGGAAATACTTCTCTTACATATTTCCATCAACTTTCGGTATCAACGGATTTGTGAGAATCAACAACATGGGAGCAACACTGAGTGAGATTCCATTTGAATACAAAGCGTTATGGATACAGACCGGCTTCTATTTTCTGACCACTTGCTGGGTATACCGTTGGCAGATTATCAAGAGCCGTAAACACGTCATAGACAAATACAAAGAAATGAAAAATAAAGGGAAAGAATTCTTTTCATAATCACATACGTGTGCATATTTATTCCGGATTTACCCGGAAATGTCTGCTATGACAGTTCTGCATAAAAATATATCGAATAGCTTTTGCTTGAAACAAAGATAATTAGTACATTCGAAGCGTCTATATCTTCATGCAGAAGATGTAAACAGAGCACATACAATAATAAAACACATGTTATGAAAAGAAAAATGATGTCCTTATTACTCGCATTGGCGGTAATAAGCGGAAGTAGCGTGTACGCTAAAGTGATTGACGTAATGTCTCCCAACGGAGCCATTAAAGTATCGGTAGACATCAAGGACCGGATTTATTATTCGGTGTCCTATGATAATGACCAGTTATTAAAAGATTGCTATCTCAACCTGCAACTGCAGAATGAGACGTTAGGTACGAATCCCCACTTACGGAGCACCAAACGTGGAACCATTGACGAAAGTGTAAAACGTGAAATACCTTTCAAGAATGCGATCGTAAGAAATCACTGTAATACCCTGAGAATGAATTTCAGCGGAAATTATGCCGTTGAATTCCGCGTATTCGACAATGGTATCGCTTACCGTTTTGTGACAGATAAAAAAGGAGATAACATCGTAATGGGGGAAGACTTCGCAATTAACTTTCCAACCAATTATAAAGCTCATCTCTCCCAACCGGATGGCTTTAAAACCTCATACGAATGCCCATATACTCATGTAGATACCGAAAAGTATGCTGCTACCGACCGCATGAGTTACCTGCCTGTATTGATAGAAACGGATAAAGCATATAAAATACTGATATCTGAAGCCGACTTATCCGATTATCCCTGTATGTTCCTTAAAAGTACCGGTAAGAACGGAATGCAGTCTATTTTTCCCAAAGCACCTTTAGCCTTCGGAGAAGATGGTGACCGTAGCCTCAAGATTACCGAAGAAGCCGATTACATTGCCAAGACGGACGGCAAACGTTCATTCCCCTGGCGCATGATGGTGATTTCGAAAGAAGACAAAGAACTGATTGAAAACGAAATGGTGTATAACCTGTCTGCTCCTTGTGTTCTTGAAGACTACAGTTGGATCAAACCGGGACAAGTGAGTTGGGAATGGTGGCACGACGCACGCCTCTATGGGGTAGATTTCCGTTCGGGTTTCAATATGGATTCCTATAAATACTACATTGACTTCGCATCCAAGTTCGGTATTCCTTATATCATCATGGACGAAGGATGGGCGAAAAACACACGTGATCCGTTTACCCCCAATCCCACCATCAATCTTACCGAACTGATAAAATACGGAAAGGACCGCAACGTAAAAATCGTACTTTGGCTGCCATGGCTGACTGTCGAGAATCATTTCGACCTCTTTAAAACATTTGCCGATTGGGGCATCGCAGGAGTGAAGATCGACTTCATGGACCGCAGTGACCAGTGGATGGTAAACTATTATGAACGTGTAGCCAAAGAAGCCGCCAAGCATAAACTGTTTGTAGATTTTCATGGTGCTTTTAAACCAGCCGGACTTGAACGCAAATATCCGAATGTGCTTTCCTATGAAGGCGTATTGGGCATGGAACAAGGTGGTAATTGCAAACCTGAAAACAGCATTTATCTGCCCTTTATGCGTAATGCCGTGGGACCGATGGATTTCACTCCGGGTTCAATGATCTCTGCACAGCCGGAAGACAACCGTTCCACCCGGGCCAATGCCATGGGCTCAGGAACACGTGCTTTCCAAATGGCTCTTTTCATCATCTTCGAAAGTGGTCTGCAAATGTTAGCCGACAATCCGGTTTACTATTACAGAGAACTTCCCTGTACCGAATTTATCACAAGTGTTCCCGTCACCTGGGATGAAACCAAGGTCCTCTATGCCAAAGTAGGTGAAGCAGTCGTCGTAGCCAAACGAAAAGGAGAACAGTGGTTCATCGGAGGTATCACCGGCAATCAACCACAAAACATCGAGATCGACCTCGGATTCATTCCGGCAGGACAATCATTCACATTAACCTCATTTGAAGATGGCATTAACGCTGACCGTCAAGCAATGGATTACAAGAAAAAGGAGTCTACCGTGAACAATCAAACCCGCATGACATTGAAAATGGTACGCAACGGGGGATGGGCCGGAACAATTAAAATGAAATAGAATATAAATCAAGTTCATCATAGAACACACAGAGTCTTCATCTCCTGTTAATGGAATATTTATGAAAAAGTTTCTCTGTGAAACTCTGTGTCACTCTGTGGTGATATGACATATTACAAAAATGAAAAAGCAAATCATACACCGCTGGATGCTGATGGCTGTCTTCTGCCTCGGAGCATCATTGATAGGAATAAATGCCCAAGAAAAAGACTGGGCTAACCTGCAACGTTATGCACAACAAAACGCCGAACTTCCGAAACCGGACAAAAACGAAAAGAGAGTGGTCTTTATGGGCAATTCCATCACAGAAGGATGGGTAAACACTCATCCTGATTTCTTTAAATCCAACGGTTACATCGGCCGGGGCATCGGCGGACAGACTTCTTACCAGTTCCTGGTACGTTTCAGGGAAGATGTCATCAACTTATCTCCTGCACTGGTAGTAATCAATGCAGCCACAAATGATATTGCCGAGAACACAGGAGCATATCATGAGGACCGCACTTTTGGCAATATTGTTTCGATGGTGGAACTGGCAAAAGCCAATCATATAAAAGTGATATTGACCACCACTTTACCGGCTGCCGCTTTCGGTTGGAATCCTTCCATTAAAGATGCTCCTCAAAAGATAGCTTCACTCAATGCACGTCTGAAAGCCTATGCCCAAACAAATAAAATTCCATTCGTCGACTATTACTCTTCTATGGTGAGCGGTAGCAACAAAGCTTTGAATCCGGCCTATACCAAAGATGGTGTGCATCCCACTTCCGAAGGATATGACGTTATGGAGAATCTCATTCAACAGGCTATAAACAAGACTTTACGATAACCATATTTAAAAAGGAAATTATGAAACCGTTTATCTCTTTTTGTCTTTTATTATGTATTTGCTTAGGTAAACTATATGCGCAAGGCATAAATATCGTATACATAGGCAACAGTATTACCCAAGGCGCATTATTGAAAACTCCGGCAACGGAAGCACCGCCGGTACAGGCAAGTCAATACATCGAACAAGCAACCAAGCAATCGGTCGCTTTTCGAAATTGTGGAGTAAGCGGAGCGACCACTTTGAATTTTCTTCCAATCGCAGAAAGACAATTTCCGAATGTAAAATCTGCCGCCCAAGAATTGAGTCAACGTAAAGGAACACTGCTTTTTTCCATTATGCTGGGCACGAATGACAGTGCTTGTAACGGTCCATTCGGTTCTCCGGTGGAACCGGTGTCCTACTATACCAACATGAAAACAATTATCGACGAACTCCTTTCTTTGTATCCGGAATGCAAAGTGGTGATTCATCAACCAATCTGGTATAGCCCGAACACATATAACAGTGCCATGTATCTGGCTGCCGGCCTCAAGCGACTGAAAAGCTACACTCCCATGATCCATAAACTGGTAGACCACTATTCACAGGCAAACCCCAATCAAGTCTTTTTGGGAGATACGGCTGCTTCCGATTTCTTCCGGAACAATTATCAGAGTTATTTCACGCCGGAGAATGGAAATGCAGGTACTTTTTATCTGCACCCGAATAAAGAGGGAGCCGGTATCTTGGGTAAATACTGGGCAGAGGCTATCCTAAAGGCAATATAAACAAATACATCCTCTCAAAGGGGCGCCGCAGATTCGCACAGACAACACCGGTTACTGACCAGTTCTTTATCTTTTAAACCGTGCGGATCTGTGGTGCCACCCTCAAGTAATTCCTTCATTTACATCATTTAACACACTTCACTTTGTTTAGTTACGACCGTTCCGTAGCTTTGTAATATAAACGTAATTAAATATACTCCATGGAAAAGTTGACAATGCAAGAAGAAGAAGTGATGATCTACATTTGGGAACTGGAAAGTTGCTATGTGAAAGACATCGTTGCCAAGTTTGAGCAACCTACTCCTCCCTACACCACGGTGGCTTCCATCGTGAAGAATCTCGAACGGAAAAAATATGTAAAGGCACAGCGTGTAGGAAACACGTATCTGTACACTCCGTCTATTAAAGAAAGCGAATACAAACGAAGTTTCATGAGTGGAGTCGTACGGAACTACTTTGAAAACTCTTACAAAGAGATGGTTTCTTTCTTCGCCAAAGATCAAAAGATATCGACCAACGACCTGAAGGAAATCATCGACATGATTGAGAAAGGACAAGAAAAATAATCGCTAATACCCTGAAAAACATGACTCCCGAACTGGCATATTTTCTGAAAATAAATATAGCAATTGCTTTATTCTACGCCTTCTATCGGTTGTTTTTCTACAGAGACACCTTCTTCCAATGGCGAAGGACAGCTTTGCTTTGCTTCCTTGTCATTTCTCCGCTCTATCCGGTACTGAACATTCAGGAATGGATCAGATCGCACGAACCGATGGTAGCAATGGTCGATTTGTATGCAACAATCGTATTGCCCGAAATCGAAATAACTCCCGAGGTTAGGGCTGCGGACTGGCAAAGTATCATTTTATCTACAGTAAATATCATCTATTGGTCAGGGGTCACTTTACTTTTAGTACGTTTCTTCGCTCAGCTTGCCAGTATTCTACGGTTACGTCTTCGTTGCCGGAAAGATCAGATAGAAGGAATACCCGTCTATCTGCTGGATAAAGAAAGTGGTCCTTTTTCTTTTTTTCACTGGATTTTCATTTATCCGCAGGCACACCCGCAGAACGAATTAAGTGAAATCCTGACTCACGAAGGAACACATGCCCGCCAAAGACATTCCATAGATGTGATTATCAGTGAGCTAATGTGTATTGCCTGCTGGTTCAATCCTTTCATGTGGTTGATGAAGCGGGAAGTACGGAACAATCTGGAATACATGGCGGATAATCGGGTGTTGGAAGCCGGACATGATTCAAAGTCCTATCAATATCATTTGTTGGGACTGGCACATCAAAAGAGCGCGATCACCCTTTCCAACAGCTTCAATGTGTTGCCGCTGAAGAACCGTATCACGATGATGAACAAAAAGAGAACCAAGGAGATAGGACGCACCAAGTATCTGCTATTTATCCCCTTGGCTCTTGCTTTGATGATAGTAAGTAACATCGAAGCAGTGGCACGTACCACTAAAAGTATTGCACAGGAAGTGATGCAAACCGTAGAAGAACAGATGGAACCCGAAAACACTGTTGCTGTTAAGGAAAGCACTTCCTCTCCCCAGGCAGCCAATCATATTTCACAACCTCAAGAGAGCGGCATAGCCGAACAGCCCGCCCAAGAAGAAAGCCGGGAGCAAATCGTATTCGAGGTTGTGGAGAAAATGCCGGAGTTTCCGGGTGGCGTAAGGAATATGAATCATTTCATCAACAGCCATCTTCGTTATCCGGTGATCGCCCAGGAAAACGGAACACAAGGCCAAGTCATCGCACAGTTCGTAATTCAGGCAGACGGTACACTCTCTGACCTGAAAATAGTGAAAAGCGTAGACCCGTTGCTGGATGCCGAAGCCATGCGCGTGATAAAAGAGATGCCTAAATGGCAACCCGGGAAACAAAGAGGAATAGCTGTTGCCACCAGGGTCACAGTGCCGATACGATTCCGACTGATGGATTCCGATTCCGCTCCGTCAACAGACAGCAATAAGAATCAGGAGAATACCATATTCGACGTGGTTGAACAAGCACCGGAATTCCCCGGCGGAATGGAAGCCTGCCTGAAATATATGTATAAAAATATAAAATATCCGGCAGTCGCAATGGAAGCGGGAATACAAGGACAAGTTGTCATACAAATAGTCATTGACAAGGACGGGAAAATACATGATCCCAAGATAGTTCGGGGAGTATCGCCGGAACTGAATGCCGAAGCGGTCCGCGTGATAAGCAACATGCCTCAGTGGATACCCGGAAAACAAAAGGGAAAGAACGTGGCAACCCGATTCACACTTCCGGTCCGCTTCCGTCTGGCTTAGTTCCTAAGCACCTAACCTGAAAATCATTTTAATAAAAACAATATGAAGAAAATCACATTTATTGCTATTCTTTTGCTGTGTATCTGTAGCCTCACAAAAGCTAAAGAGAAAGTTATAGAGCAACCCCCATTCATCGCCTGGACCAGTACCTCTATTCAAGTGGACAAAGTTGTTCTCAGCGATACAGCTACGGTGCTTTATATCAAAGCATTCTATCATCCCAAGCAATGGATCAGGATTTCCGGACAAAGTTTCCTGAAGGACAATAACGGAGAAACTTACACTCTGCGTTCGGGAATCGGTATCAAGCCCGACACGGAATTCTGGATGCCCGAATCCGGAGAAGGAGAATTCCGCCTGGTATTCCCACCGATCCCGGTCTCGGCTACTTCGATCGATTTTTCAGAAGGAGACAACGTTCAAGGTGCTTTCAAGATATGGGGCATTCAGCTGAAAGGCAAAGCCCTCCCGGAACTTTTGTTACCTCAAGAAGCCATCGTACATAAAATCGACATCAACGATGAATTGCCCGAGCCCAAAATTGAATATAAAGACGCTACTATAAAAGGACGGATTCTGGATTATCGCCCGGGACTCGTCAGCAAAATTGTACCGATTATATTCGATCCGGTAAAAGGTGCCTACGAAAGCGAAGAAGTAAAAATAAACAATGACGGTACATTCGTCACGAGAGTGAAAGTGCCGACCACCACATCGGCTGCCATCCGCCTTTTTGGTAAAATGATAACTTTCTATGCCGTACCGGGCGAAGAGAGCAGCGTCATTATCAATACCCGTGAACTTTGCCGCCAGCAATCCAAGTTTCATAAGGATGACAAACCTTATGGCGAAGCCGTTTATTTCGGCGGAACATTAGCCGGCCTGTCACAGGAATATTCGAACTGCACCCTAAAAACCTCCATTCTAAATGATTACCGCCAATTATTCAAGGATGTAGCAGGAATGGACGCCGGCGCTTACAAAGACTTTATCTATGGAAAGCGGGCTAATCTCCTGGCATCCATAGAGAAAGCTCCAATCAGCAAGGCGCTCAAGGCAGTGTTGGGCAATCAAGTGGATGCCGAGGCTGCCCAAGCCATCTCCCTGACGGAAATGGTTATCAAGCAAGCCTACACTATGGAGCACAAAATGAGCAAAGAAGAGGCCAGGGAATACTTTAACACGGCTCAGATAGAACTGCCTGAAAATTATTATGCGAATGCTTTCAGACCGCTCGCTTCCATCAACACCATGGCAGCACTCTATAATTCCAAGCTCTCCGAACTGATTCCGTATTATCTACGCCGTCGAACCGATGAACTGACCAAAGCCTGGGGAACCGACAAAGGAATCTACTTCGATATCAACAAAGCAGGCGAACTCTATTCGTCCATCAAAGAGTTCACCCCGCTGACTGCCGAACAGGAAGTGATACTTGCCACTCTTCCACCTGCCTGTCAGAATGAAGTGCGGGACGCCAACAACCAACTGCTGAAGACCCTTGAGGCCAATAAAAAGAAGACAGGGTTCACCATCAACGAAGTTGGTGACGTCAGCAATGAAGAGCTGTTTTCATCCATCATCTCTAAGTACCGGGGCAAAGTGATTCTGGTAGACTTCTGGGCAACCTGGTGCGGCCCCTGCCGCATGGCCAATAAAGCAATGTTGCCACTGAAGGAAGAGTTGAAAGGAAAGGACATCGTCTACCTTTACATTACCGGCGAAACCTCCCCCCTGAAAACATGGGAGAACATGATTCCGGATATCCACGGTGAGCATTTCCGTTTAACGGATGCCCAATGGAGTTTCTTAGGTGATAAATTCGACATAAGGGGCGTACCCACCTATCTCATCATCGATCGGGAAGGAAATGTCAAACATCAAAAGACAGGATTCCCGGGTGTAGCCCAAATAAAAGAGGAATTGATGAAAGTATATGATTAACCCTCCGGACAACAAACAATAAACAAAGAACGATCGGCTCCTGCCTATGAGACAAGGAACCGATCGTTCATCATTTAAAAGCGCTTATCGTTACTTATGTAACTCCACAATCTTCGTGGGAGCCATTTCTACATTCCGCTTATCTACCTGACGTACCACGCTGGCAGCCAGTGCGAGGAATGCACGACCTGTAACCGTATTTTCATCCAAAGCAACCGGAGTTCCTTTATCGCCTCCTTCACAGATACTCTGAACAATCGGAATCTGTCCCAACAGCGGAACGTTCATCTCTTCGGCCAACTTCTTGGCACCTTCTTTTCCGAAAAGATAATACTTGTTTTCCGGAAGTTCGGCCGGAGTAAACCAGGCCATATTCTCCACCAATCCGAGGATGGGGACGTTCACTTTATCATTAGTGAACATGTTGATCCCCTTGCGGGCATCGGCCAAAGCTACAGCCTGCGGAGTGCTGACAACAACAGCACCTGTCAGTGCCAGTGTCTGGACTACCGTCAGGTGAATATCGCTCGTACCCGGCGGAAGGTCGATCAGGAAATAATCGAGATCTCCCCAGGCGGCATCCCCGATCAACTGTTTCAACGCATTGCTCGCCATACCCCCGCGCCATAAAGTGGCCTGGTCGGGATCGACAAAGAAACCGATAGAAAGCAGTTTCACGCCATACTTCTCGACAGGAATAATCATATCGCGTCCGTCTATCTTCTCAGCGTAGGGGCGGGCATCTTCCACTTGAAACATCTTAGGCATGGAAGGACCGAAAACGTCGGCATCCAGTAGACCGACTTTATAACCCAACTTAGCCAACGCTACAGCCAGGTTGGCCGATACGGTAGACTTACCCACTCCTCCCTTACCGGAAGAGATGCCGATGATATTCTTCACATGGGGCAGCAATTTGCCCACTTCGGGACGTGCAGCCTGTACTGTTTTCACACTGATATTTCCAACTATCTCCACCTCTTTGCCCACATGAGTAAGAATAGCTGTTTCGGCAGCTTTTATCACCGACTTCATAAACGGATCGGTCGGTTTTTCAAAAATCAGGGAGAATGAAACCTTCATTCCCTCTATACGGATGTTATCCTCCACCATACCGGCCTCCACAAGATTCTTTCCGGTTCCGGGATAACGCACTGTAGCCAGTGCATCGAGTATTAATTTAGGATAGATTGTCATAGTTTGTATTATTTAGATGTCTGCAATCCGCTCCGCTTGCTACGATTATAGCTCCGGTACGAATCGAGTTCAATTTCAATATCCGGTTCTCTGAGTTCTCCTTCCTGCGGCAACAGGAATTTGATGTACTTAATGCTTAAACCGCGATCGAGCCACTGTTGTTCATAATAGGTCTTGATACCCAGAATATCGTCCACCAAATCAGAATGATAAAGATCTTCGGTGATAAACTCTACCGGCAGTCCGTTCTCCTCAATCATATATTTGGTATAAGTGAACATGAAGTTGCTGTCAGTCTTCAGATGAATGATTCCATTGGATACCAAAAACTTACGGTAGCGTTCCATAAAATAGGTAGAAGTCAGTCGCTTGGTAGCTTTCTTCATTTGCGGATCAGAAAAAGTCAGCCAGATTTCGCTCACTTCCCCTTCTGCAAAAAAGCGGTCGATGATCTCGATGTTGGTACGCAGGAAAGCCACATTCTTCATGCCGGTCTGAAAAGATTCGGTAGCTCCCGTCCACATACGGGCGCCTTTGATATCTACCGCGATAAAATTCTTATCGGGAAACATCCGCCCCAGTCCGACGGTATATTCGCCACGTCCGCAACCCAATTCGAGTACAATCGGATTATCGTTCTTGAAAAACTCTTTGTGCCATTTTCCCTTCATGTCAAAAGGCACATTGTCCACTGCCGAGTAAGGATACTCAAAGACATGCGGATAACTTGCCATATCGGCAAACTTCTCTAATTTATTTTTTCCCATTCAATAAAATTAAATCGTTTCTACCCAACCGGTATAGTTATAAAACACCCGGTCGTTAAATTGCTGACGGAACAACGCATATTTGTCAATGCCGGTACAGTGACAGACTCCCAGACGTTTGGGAAGTTTCATACCCAGAAAGGCCGAAATCACATTGAACTTCTCTTCTTCCGCATTGTGAATATGAAAGCCTCCCATCACCAGTTTGAGTCCCAATCCCGGAAAGGCATTCTGCACGGCACGAATGATATTGGTAATCCCCCGGTGTGAACAGGCACTCAGTACCGAAAGAGACTTTTCGCCCTTCAACACCAATGCCAGTTCATCTTCAAAAGTATCGGGACGCATCTCTCCTTCTATCTCCGTAAAGAAGTGTTCGAAGTGAGTGTCGTTCCTGTCCACCACCTTGACGTCCGGAAACGCAAATACGCCCGGTACAATCTCCGTAGTTTCGTCAACCAGCCAAAAGCGCGACTTATCCAATGCTTCGGGATGAAGCATTCCGTTCTCACGCTCGTTCTTGAACTTTTTCCGGAATACCTCACGCTTGCAAACCACCTTCGCTACACTGTTCATCTTCAGAAAGGCATAAAGCCCCCCTGTATGGTCACGATGTCCGTGAGATAACACCACATATTCCACATCGCTCAGATCGAGTCCCAACAGGCGGGCATTCCGGAGAAACAGATCCGAAGCACCGGTATCGAACAGCACTTTGTGTTCCCCCGCTTCAACAAGCAGGGAAAGCCCATGCTCTCCCTGTAATCCCTTACCGTAAACACTGTTTTCCGCGAGGGTTGTTATTTTGTAGTTCATTTATCGAACGTTTATTCAACAATAGTCACCCATCCGTGAGTATCGGGTTCGTCACCATACTGGATGCCACGCAATTTATTATAAAGCTTCTCACAAACCGGTCCCGGCTTTCCATCTTTCGAAATCACATACGACTTGCCATTCTCAAGGTCGTCAATACGTTCGATCGGACTGATAACGGCAGCAGTACCACAAGCTCCCGCTTCTTCGAAAGTGCTCAACTCTTCTTCGGGTACCGGACGGCGCTCTACTTTCATGCCCATATCTTCCGCCAACTGCATCAAGCTCTTATTGGTGATGGAAGGAAGGATGGAAGTAGACTTCGGAGTGATGTAGGTATTGTCTTTAATACCAAAGAAGTTGGCCGCACCACATTCGTCAATGTATTTTTTCTCTTTTGCGTCCAGATAGAACTCGCAGGAATAACCCAAGTCGTGAGCCTTCTTATTGGCGCGCAGACTGGCTGCATAGTTTCCACCGACTTTGTAGATACCGGTTCCGTGAGGCGCAGCACGGTCGTACTCGCGGATAATGACATAAGGATTGGTAGAGAAGCCACCCTTGAAATAAGGACCGACCGGTGTGACAAATACAACAAACATATATTCATCTGCCGGATGGACACCCACCTGGGCACTGGTTCCGATAAGCAACGGGCGAATGTAAAGAGAAGCTCCACTCTCGTAAGGAGGAATAAAGCGTTCGTTCAATTTTACCACTTTCAGGATAGCTTCCTTGAAACGTTCCGTCGGCAATTCAGCCATCATGATGCCCTGACAGGTGGACTGCAGACGCGCAGCATTCTCCTCCAGACGGAAAATACGCACTTTACCGTCTTTACCACGGAAAGCTTTCAAACCCTCGAAGGCTTCCTGACCATAATGCAGGCAAGTGGCAGCCATGTGCAGGTTCAACACCTCGCTACTGCTTATTTCGAGTTCGCCCCATGCGCCGTTACGGAAATTGATTCTCACATTGTAGTCTGTCTTCATATAACCGAATGACAGATTAGCCCAGTCTATTTCTTTCATATCGTTAGTTATTAGTTATTTTCGATTGAGCAACAAAAATAACCTTTATTCTTCAGATAGCCTCTTTTCTTGCAGTAATTTTTCAATTTCCTGATCTGCCTTTGTCAGCTTTCCGGTACAGAAAGCTATTATTTCATTGGCTTCTTTTATTTTTTCACTCAGTTCGTCAATCTCCAGTTCGTTACTGTCGATCTGCCGAACAATCTTTTCCAGGCGTTCTATAGCCTGTGAATAGGTCTCTTTTTTCTTGGCTGGCATATTACTATTTTACTATTATACAGGAATCCCCTCCTCCGCAGAGCAGGCAGAGAGGTTACCGGATGATTTGGAAAAACATTTCAAACGGCATGGACTTATTCGACTCTCGACTTCACTTCTCCTTCGTAAAGGCGGGTTATCAGCTCGTCTCCCGATTGCAGGCAGGCAGCACTCTTCACCGCCTTCCCGTCTTTCAGAGTGATGCTATACCCTCGTTTCAACAGTTTCTGAGGCGAAGCGTCCGCAATGCGGTTCTGTAAAAGTTCCAGCCGGTGGTGCTGGCGGGCCAATAAAGTTTCGGCAGCATGCGAGAGATTGTTTTTCGCCATCTGCAACTTTATCCGCGATTCCGACAGTTTACGCATCACTTGTGACGGTATGCGTGCCTGTAGCAAAGCAAGCCTCCTGCGTTCTTGCTCCAGGCGGTAGAAAACACGGGTATGCAGTTCTTCGGCCAACGCCCCGAGCCGGTCTGCCGCCTCTTCCATCCGGTCGATCAGCAGTTCGGCCGCTGCTGTCGGAGTTTTCACGCGGGTATGGGCTACAGAATCGAGTACGGTATCGTCCCGCTCGTGTCCGATGCCGGTTATGACAGGCAACGGAAACTGTGCACAGGCAGCAGCCAGCAGATAAGTATCAAAGCCGGACAAGTCGGAAGTGGCACCTCCACCACGGATGATAACCACCACATCGAACTCGTCCACCCGGGCATTCACTGCATCGAGGGCAGCCAATACAGACTCCTCCACCTGGTTGCCCTGCATCAAGGCGGGAAAAAGTTCCGTACGGAAGTAGAACCCGCGCGGGTTGTGCTGCAACTGATGGCAGAAATCGCCATAACCGGCTGCCGTAGCCGAAGAGATGACCGCAATGCGTTGTGGCAATAACGGCATCTCCAACTCTTTGTTCAGCGTCAACACCCCTTCTTCTTCAAGCTGCCTGAGTATCTCCCGGCGGCGGCGTGCCATATCGCCCAATGTATAGGTAGGGTCGATATCCTGCACGGTCAGGCTGTAACCATACAATTCATGGAAAGCAACCGTCACCTTGACCAACACCTTTATGCCGGAAGTAAACAACTGTCCGGTGGACTCCTCAAAATAAGGTTTCAGCAGCCGGTAGATGTTAGCCCAGATCGTTCCTCTTGCCTTGGCTATCAGATTATTGCTGCGGGGATCTTTCTGGACAAACTCCAGATAGCAATGCCCGGTACTGTTTGTACGGACATCGCTCAACTCCGCCTGTACCCAGTATTCATCGGGCAGGCACTGCTCCAGACTCCGCCGGACCAAGGCATTCAGTTCATAAAGAGAAAGCGTGTCTTGCATATCTTATTTTTTCTTCGAAACAGATTGATAAGCTTTCCACAGATCGGGCACTCCGTATCCGTAGATATTGTCGGGGAAATCGATCCGGTCACCGGATTGACGCACCAGTTCGATGATTTCCTTTGCAGTCAGTTGCGGACAAGCTTGCCACAGGCAAGTCACCATGCCGCACAGGATCGGTGAAGCAAACGAGGTTCCACTCGCTTTACGCAGATTACCGTTTGTCCCCATCACATCCGAGTTCAGCCCCACGGCAACGACATCGGGTTTCACGCGATTATCGGCTGTGTTGCCGATAGAAGAAAACGAAGCCAACACGCCTCTCCGGTCGATAGCACCTACCGTCAGCACATTCTCCGCATCCCCCGGTGTCGTGATTTTCTTCCATGAAGAGGCACCCGAATTACCGGCACTGCACACCAGTACGATTCCTTTATCCGCCATTTTCGACGCCTGGCGGGACATCAGTGCATGGTGTCCGTCCAGGTCACGATATTTATAGTTCTTGGTAGAATCATCAAAGGTGAAATATCCCAATGAAGTATTCACCACATCTACTCCGACACTATCGGCAAACTCGACAGCCGCCGCCCAGTAGTCCTGCTCCACCAAATGCTCGGACGCTTCGTCTTCACTGCGGAGCAACCAATAAGAGGCTTCGGGAGCCGTACCCACCATTACATAAGGATCATTCATCGCCATGCAGGAGAGGACGGCCATTCCGTGCGATCCTTTGGCGTAGATATCGCTTCCCGGTTCCACGAAATCTTTCGTACCCAGGATGCGGATGTTTTTCATAGCCTCTATCTTGTCCACGTTATGATATCCGGCATCGATCACGGCAATGGTCATGCCTTGTCCCTTAAATCCGGCCTCATGCAATTTTTCGCCGTTACTGATTTCTATCTGCCGGAGGGCAGGACCGTAGTAGTTCTCACTCTTGAGCGGACTGTTCGCCAGGGAGTCCCGTTTATCTTCCGCTGCAGGTTTTGACGGGGCAACCCATACCTTCTCGGTAGCACGCACAAAAGGCAGCGCGGCAATTTCGCCTATCACGGCACTGTCGTTACATGACACGGTGACGAAATTATCCCATTTTCCCATAGCCACAATCTTCACTCCCTTGTCGCGGATGGCATCCACATACCGACGGCAGACCGGCAGATCGGTAGAGTCGACAGGCAACTGTTGACGCTGGCGGCGGGCGATGGCTTTTTCCGACAAGAATTTCTCGGGATGATCCAGTGAATAAGTGGTCGCAGCCTTATCTTTCAGGCTGATGCGATACTTTAACGTATCCTGTTGTGCCGACGCTCCCAAAGCAACGAAGACCAAGGCAATAAGTGCTAATTTTTTCATCTCGTATTTTTATTTTTGTTTTTGTTTCTATTTCCAGTCTTTGTTCTGTTCAATCACTAACCCGATACCGCGTTGCGAAGCGATAAACGCACCGCCCAACACCCGCCGGCCTTCATAAAACACGGCCGACTGCCCCGGAGCAATCGCCGACGCCTCCGCCAAGAAACGAACCAGCAGACGCCCGTCTTCAAGCCTCTTCACCCGGCAAGGAATCGGACGGCTTCTGTAACGGATGCGCACCGCCAGGTCCGGACACGCAAACAATTCATCCTCATCCACAATGTTGTCTTGCTCCGCCACCATGTATTCGGCTCTCAACTGCCCGGCATCACCCAGCATGACGGTGTTCTTCTGCGGATTGATTTTCAAGACATAGGCCGGTTTTCCCAGTGCGATCTCCAGTCCTTTACGCTGTCCGATGGTATAATAAGGGAAGCCTTTGTGCTGCCCCAGCTTTACACCTTCTGAACTGACAAACCATCCCGGACCTACCTCAGCATCCAGCTCCGGACACTGTTCGCGAAGAAAATCGCGATAGTCTCCTTTAATAAAGCATACCTCCATACTCTCCCCTTCCTTCGACTTGGCTTCATAGCCTTTCTCATGCAGATAGTCACGGACGGTCTGCTTGGTATAGTTACCCAAAGGAAAAATGCAACGTCGCAGCACGTCCTGTCCCAGTCGCCAGAGGAAATAGGACTGGTCTTTCTTGTCATCATCACCGGCAACGATATAGATATGTCCGTTCCGCTCTTCCAACCGGGAGTAATGACCGGTGGCTATCCAGTCGCACCCCAGCTTGTCAGCCCATTCTATCAACATCCGGAACTTAAATAACGGATTGCACATCACGCAAGGGTTCGGCGTACGCCCCTGACGGTACTCGTCTATAAAGTTTTTGACAATGGTATCTTTAAAAGGAACGCGTTCATCGGCCACATAATGCTCTATCCCCATACGTGCCGCCAACTCCCTGGCATCCTGCGGCTCGTCACCCCAGACACGCATGGTGACCCCCACTATCTCATATCCCTGCTCTTGCAGCATCAGGCAGGTGGCGGTGCTGTCTATCCCCCCACTCATACCGACAAGAACACGCTTCTTGGATTCTTTCATATTCATTCTCTTTTTACGAAGAATGCAAATGTACAAGATTCCCGGCAGAATACAATCAATTGGACAAGTTAGTATACAAACTTTAAAACTACAGGGGGCATAACAGACCTCATGTCATGGCAATGTCTCCTACATATCCATGAACAGAACACTTGTAGAACGATGCTTTTGTCTTTCTGTCAATTTGATATCAGAACCTCCCTACATTTCGGTTTTTCGGGCCGACGGAAAGCTTCGTAAGAAAAAACGGCCTACACGCAATCAGCCGATTATCCTTTTAGCAGCCAATCGGACAATAACCATACAATAAGAAGCGGAAAGACACAGAAAGAGACCAGTAGAGAAGGCGAATCGTAAAAGGAGGAGCTTTTTATCACCTCCCAAAGCTCTCTTAGCGACTAACAACCGGAGAGGAATCGGGCACTTTAGAAGTAAGATTCCGGAACAATAGGAGATATGAGTGAAAACATTAGGAGATATTTTGAAAACATATAAGCATTTTCGGAAAATGTAACCGTCTTTTGGAGCAAACGCTTTCTTCTTTTTCCCGGAAACAACCGTTCATTTTCCCAAAAGCCCGGCTCTTCCCCCTCCCGACCCCGGCTTTCCGTCCTTAAAAGCACTGTTTTCCCGCTCCATTACATCCGGTTTGCCGATCCGGAGAAAAGGGGCTGTCACGCAAACACCGACTTTAATTACTTTCTGCGCACGAAAAGCCGCCACAAGTAGCAAAAGAACAATAGGAAACCTATGAATGCAGTCGCCGAACTCCTCCCGGCATTTCCGCCGGAGCACACAAGTATATATCTAAAATGTTATTACATAGTCCTATCCTTTAACTCAACCACAAAAGGGATAGAGCAGAAAAGAGAAATAAAAAAAATAGCTAAAAGCATTTGCCTTCTTCAAAAAGAATCAGTATATTTGAAGTATAAGAAGACTCAGATATGGCAAACCCCAAATTACCGGGAATACCTGAAGCTGAACAAGCTCTGTTGTATGCCAAACTGAATGAATACAACCGGGGCCGCATGTCTTACAAAGAGGCAGGAGCCTATTTTGTGGTTCTGCCAAGACCGGGACATCCCACTTACTCGGTCTGGATCTATTCGCCTACACTCGAGAAGAACAGACTTCTGTTTATTCACGAACTCTCAGCAGACATCAACGAATCACTGCGGATGGCAAGCACGCTGTTTTTCTTTTCCAGGCGTTGCCTGCTGATCGTGGAATACAATGAGAAGAGGATGCAAAGCAACGGAGACGATATCATATCGTTCGGAAGGTATCGCGGACACTATCTGCACGAAATCCTGAAAGTAGATCCGGCCTACCTGAGCTGGATAGCCTACAAATTCACACCCAAAATCCCCAAGCAGGAGCGTTTTGTAGCCATAGCGCAAGTATATCACTCTGTACATCTGGACATCATGCAACGAAAGGCACGGCAGAAACGCGAAGCCGGCCGTTTTCTGGGCAACGAGGGTGAAAAGTTGGAGGGCCTGAATCTAAAAGTGGTAAGAGTGCGGCTTGAAGACGATCCGTATAAAACAAGGGTCATGGGTACTTCCGTTCAGTTCTTTGTACGACAGATAGTAACGTTAACCGATCCGTCCGGAAATCTGGTGGTCCTAAGGATTTCTTCGAAAACACCCAGCCCCGTATCCTGCCAACTTCCGGCACTGGAACATGAGTTCCGCCCCGGCGAGATAGTCCACATCGCCTCGGCACGGATAGCGCGCACGTACGAAAGTTATGGCTCAAAGTATACACGTTTGAGCCATGTGAAGTTTCATCCGGCGGATTAACGCTTTCTCCAGTCATCCTTTACATAGTCAGACGGATAAGAAGTAGAATCCACGACTCCACCTTTCTGACGAATCCAGGTATCAAACGTCCGGGTACCCTCATTAAGCACAATAACACGAGCACCATTGGGTAAATGATTGTACTCCGTATTCCCACCGGTAAAACGGCCGTAAGCTAAAAGAATATTCTTCCACATCACAGCGTAATCATTATCATGATCGTGTCCTACAAAAACGCCCATCACATCTCCCGCCTCTTTCATGGCAGCAAACATACCGGTATTCAACTGTGGCGCACAAGCCTTTTCCATACGGGTACCACGAAGAATGGCATTCTCGTTGGCAGCAGCTTCATTATACTCCGGAAGTGGAATATGGAAGAAAGCTAATGCCGGATAAGGTTTGCCACCATTCCGGGCAGTATAGGCGGCACTTTGAGCACGATACCATGAGACTTGACCGAAAGTCAGCCACGCATATCCGTCTACATCTTTAAGCGAAGAGTAGGAGTGTGAATCCATACAATAAAGCAGTGCAGCATCCTTTGAAGCGTCGGCAGAGGATTTCACTGTCAGTATATAGTCCGGCGAAGGAGAAGCACCACGGTCGGGCAACAGATTTCCGGCTACTCCACGAATCAAATCATAAAGTTCGGCACGGGTCTTTCCCTGTTCATTATCATGATTCCCAAAAGTAACAACGAACGGAAGGTGCCGACGTTCCACTTGCCCAAGCACCTGAAGCATACCTTTATCAGCAGGAGAAGAATAAACGACATCACCGGTAAAAATCACAAGATCGGGATGTTCGGCATCCAATACTTCCCCTATACGTTCAAGAGCTACATCCGAAGCCGGATTACCATACTTGAAATGTACATCGGTGAACTGGACAATTTTGAACTTACCGTCTTTATTAAATCGCAAAACGGTATTTTGGGCAGCACTATCATTTATTGCCATGAAAGAAAACAAAACGGCCAATAAGGTCCCAAGAATCTTTTTCATACTATGTATGTTTAGGAGATGAATTCAATCACACGCGATTGATCAGCACGGTTGCATAGGCGGAAATACCTTCTTCCCGCCCGGTAAAACCAAGTTTCTCGGTGGTAGTGGCTTTAATGGAAATATCGTCTGCATCAATCCCCATCACTTCGGCAAGCACTTGCTGCATCGAAGGGATATGGGCTTTCAGTTTAGGGCGCTCCGCACAGATAGTGGCGTCGATATTACCGATCTGATAGCCTTTGGCAGCAATCAGCTCCACTGTTTTCTTTAATAAAATCTTGCTGTCTATATTCTTATATTCACCGGCATTGTCAGGGAAGTGATAACCGATATCACGCATGTTGGCAGCACCCAGCAAGGCATCACAAATAGCATGCACCAATACATCGGCATCCGAATGTCCCAACAATCCTTTTTCATGTTCCAAAAGAATGCCTCCTAACCAAAGTTCACGTCCTTCGACCAATTGGTGGACGTCGAAACCAAAACCTACTTTTATTTTCATAAGAGTTATTTTATAAATGAATAAAGGAGTATCCGGACTTACCGGATATAGAAATCAAGCAACTTCTCGGTTTCAAGGTATCCCTCCAAATGCTGGCCGATACTGACCGGACCGACCCCTACAGGCGTACCGGTGAAAAGAAGGTCACCGATTTTCAGAGTCACAAAGCGGCTGACATAAGCAATGATATCGTCTACCCGGAACAGCATATCGGCAGTATGCCCCTGCTGTACCGTTTTCCCGTCTATATCCAGGTGGAAATGAAGATTCTGTACATCGGCCAGTCGCTCCACTGGTACAAATGTGCCAATGGCAGCGGAACTATCGAAACCTTTACATAATTCCCAAGGATTGCCGGCCTCACGAAACCTGCGCTGTAAATCGCGTGCAGTGAAGTCGATGCCGACTGTCACCGCATCATAATAACGATGAGCAAAGCGTGAAGCTATATTCTTTCCCAAGCGATTGATGCGCACTACCAGTTCTGTTTCATAATGCACTTCATTCGAAAAATCGGGAATAAAGAAAGGTTTGCCATCTTTAAGGATAGCCGAATCGGGTTTCATGAAAATTACCGGCTCTTTATTCTCCAACGTATGTCCCAGTTCCTCGTTGTGCCGGGCATAATTCATTCCAACAGCTATAATCTTCATGCTCTATTCTATTTCATTAAAATTCAAACGATTAAACATAACAGCGAGGTGAGCGTAAAGTGATGTGTTCTGCACCACGATATCTTCCGGAACACGAATACGGAAAGGGGTAAAATTCCAGACGGCTTTAATACCACCGGCCACCATCGTATCTGTAATGCATTGGGCAATCTCGATGGGCACGGTCAGTACACCGATGTGCACACCGTACTCCTGCATCTTCTTCTGAAAATCGTCAGAGTGGAAAATGGGAATCCCATTGAGCGTAGTGCCTACCAGCGACGGGTTTACATCAAAAGCAGCTACAATCTCCAAGCCGAAATGGCTAAGTCCGGAATCACGCAATAAAGCTCCTCCCAGACTTCCTACACCGAACAGGAAAGCCTTGTGCATATTTGTAAAGCCAAGAAAATCTTCCAGAACGGCAATCAGCGCATCCACTTCATACCCCACCCGCGTACGACCGGAAATATTAACATACGACAAATCTTTCGCAATCTGCGAAGCATCGATGTTTATTTCTTTGGAGATCTGGGTAGAAGAGACGTAACGTTCACCTTTCTGCTTCAGCAACTTTACATTCGAAAGATACCAAGGCAGCCGACGCAAAGTAGGCTCCGGAACCTTTGTACTGTCTTTATGCTGTATCTGATTGTTCATAGTCACTTCATTCTGCTTTTACATTAGCGATTGACAAAATTACACTATTTTTTCCGAAATGCCATAAGGATGTCATAGAAGCTTAACATAATTTCTACATACAAAAACGCCCGGGGACACTTAATAGTTTGCAAGGTTCGGAACAATATATTATTTTTGAACTTAATTAATAGACTGGAATAATGAAGAACAGCGATTGGAAAGACCGGCTGAACGTGGTTTACTCCACCAACCCGGATTATAATTATGAGATGGATGATGACGAAGAGCAAGTAACCCTGGAACCGTCACAACAGAACTTACGGGTGCAATTGGATCGGAAAAACCGGGGCGGCAAAGTCGTAACCCTAATTACCGGCTTTGTCGGCACCGAGAACGACCTGAAAGATTTGGGAAAACTCCTCAAGACGAAATGTGGAGTAGGCGGATCGGCTAAAGACGGAGAGATTATCGTTCAGGGAAACTTCAAACAAAAAATAGTAGAACTGCTGAAGAAAGAAGGATATACGAAAACAAAAGCAGTAGGAGGATAAGGGGAAACAAATCCCACTTGAAACAGGTCCGGCAAAATGTAAACAAGTTCCGGATCCATTCACTTCATACGCAAAAGTTCTTGTCCCGGATTCTGCGTAAACAGATAACCGTAACATTACGGACAGTCACAAAAAACGGCCGCTACAGACTTTCTGTGCGGCCGTTTCTATATTCTTGATTCCTTGAGATTATTCAGCTCTCAAAGTGAAACGTTTGAAATCAACAACCTTCAATTCAGGATCAGCTTCTTTCAACACTTCTCTCACTGTCTTCTTGGCATCCATGATGTCTTCCTGATTCAGCAAGCAAACTTCTTTCAAGAACTTAGCCAAACGTCCTTTAGCAATGTTCTGAATCATTTGTTCAGGCATATTTGCAGCCTTCTCAGCTGAAACAGTAGCAATGATTTCTTTTGCCTTTGCAACATCTTCAGCTGTAATCCAGCCTTTAGCCATGTTGCTTTCCATGTGGTCTTCACTGTCCACATGAGCCGGATTGATATTAGCTTTCTTCAAAGCAGCTTCTACAGCTTTCTGCACCTGTTCTACTTTAGTCTTTTCAACAGCCACTTCGATTTCTTTCTGCTTCACTTCTTCAGAAACACCATCTTCATCAACTGCGATCGGATTCATAGCAGCAACCTGCATAGCTACTTGCTTAGCCAGCTGCTCGTCAACTTTCTTGTTGAAAGCAACCATGGTGCAAAGACCGTTTCTGTTCATATGGTTGTAAGCAGCAATTGTAGCGCCTTCCAAAACCATGTAACCATCCAACTCCATCTTTTCACCAGTGATACCGGTTCTGTCTGTTACAGCCTGAGCTACAGTAGCATCACCCATCGGAAGAGCCAAAACTTCTTCCAGAGTCTTGCACTTGTTAGCTACAGCAGCGTCCAGAATATCCTGAGTCAGTTTCACGAAGTCAGCATTCTGAGCAACAAAGTCAGTTTCGCACTTCAAAGCGATGATAGCACCGAAACCTTCTTCTACTTTTACCAAAACACAACCTTCAGAAGCCTCACGGTCAGAACGTTTTGCAGCAACTGCCTGTCCTTTTTCGCGGATGATCTTCATTGCTTTGTCGAAATCGCCTTCAGCATCAGTCAACGCATTTTTGCAGTCCATCATACCAGCACCGGTCATTTTGCGGAGCTTGGTTATATCAGCCATTGTTACAGCCATAATATCTTTTATATTTTAAAATGAATAATCGTTTTGAATAAACAAAATGTGCCAATCTGCCAATCAAAATGCCCACACCCTTACAGATGCGTCGGCACATTAGCAAATTGGCACATTATTATATTAAGCCTCTTCGTCTTCTTTCAGGAAAGCAGCAGCTTTAGCTGCGTTGATTGCTTCTTCGTCAGATTTATCGAGTCTAGCCTTAGCTGATTTCTTTTTGCCCTTGTTAGCAGGAGCTTCACCGGCAGCTTCCATATCGATCTTTTCAGCTTTTCTTTCTTCCAGACCTTCGATCATTGCAGCACAGCAAGCATCGAGGATAACTTCTACTGATTTAGTAGCGTCATCATTTGCCGGAATTACGAAGTCAATGTTTGTAGGATCCGAGTTAGTATCAACGATACCAAATACAGGAATACCCAAACGGTTAGCTTCGCGAACAGCGATATTTTCTTTCATTACATCGATAACGAACAAAGCAGACGGCAGACGAGTCAGGTCAGCGATAGAACCCAAAGTCTTGTCCAGCTTAGCACGCTGACGAGAAATCTGAAGAATTTCTCTCTTTGACAAGTTTGAGTAAGTACCATCAGCAGTCAACTTGTCGATAGTAGTCATCTTCTTCACTGCCTTACGGATAGTAGGGAAGTTAGTTAACATACCACCCGGCCAACGTTCGATAACATAAGGCATGTTTACAGATGCAGCTTTTTCAGCCACTACCTGTTTAGCTTGTTTTTTAGTAGCAACAAAAAGGACTTTCTTGCCTGATTTTGCAATCTGTTTCAGAGCCTCTGCGGCTTCATCAACTTTTGCAACTGTTTTGTGGAGGTCAATGATATGAATACCATTGCGTTCCATAAAAATATAAGGAGCCATTGCAGGGTTCCACTTTCTTTTAAGGTGTCCGAAGTGGCAACCGGCTTCCAATAATGTATCAAAATTTGTTCTTGACATCTTGTTTTTTCTTTAAATCGTTTACTTTCTTTTTTGTTTTTTCTAAACCAACCGCCGGGTAGCCTGTATAGTAAGAGTCCCGGTAGTTTAGATACTAAACATCTTCCGTCAGGCAGCCCATTAACGCTTGCTGAACTGGAATCTTCTACGAGCTTTCGGCTGACCCGGTTTCTTACGTTCAACAGAACGAGGATCACGTGTCATGAAGCCTTCAGAACGAAGTGCCGGCTTATCTTCAGCGTTGATCTTAACCAGTGCACGGGCAATAGCTAAACGCAAAGCCTGAGACTGACCAGTAAAACCACCACCGCACAGGTTCACTTTGATGTCATACTTCTCAGCAACACCAAGCTTGTTCAATGGTTGTTTAACAACATACTGAAGAATAGTTGATGGAAAGTACTCTGCAAGGTCTCTCTTGTTAATAGTAATCTTTCCTGTACCTTCGCTTACGAATACGCGTGCAATAGCACGTTTACGTCTGCCTAATGCATTTACTACTTCCATTATATCTTATTTAAGTGAGTTTATATCAATTGCTTTCGGGTTCTGAGCATCGTGTTTGTGTTCGCTACCTGCGTAAACATACATATTGCTCAGCAACTTAGCTCCCAGTCTGTTCTTCGGAAGCATGCCCTTCACTACTTTTCTCAGTAATCTGTCTTCACCGTTAGGTTTGGCGATCAAACGAGCAGGAGTCATTTCTCTCTGACCACCCGGGTAGCCAGTATAAGACAAATAAACTCTGTCATTCCATTTGTTACCACTTAATTTAACTTTGTCTGCATTGATGATAATAACGTTATCACCGCAGTCTACATGAGGAGTAAAGTTTGGTTTATACTTTCCTCTCAACAGTTTCGCAACTTTTGCTCCCAGACGACCTAAAGTTTGGTCTGTAGCATCAACGATAACCCATTCTTTGGTTACAGTTGCCTTGTTTGCAGAAATGGTCTTGTAACTTAAAGTATCCACTCTTAATTTGTTTTTTAAATGTTACTACTAAAAATTTTCTTCACCACTTATCAACCTTCCCCGGACAAAGGAAGATTAACTTGCTATGAATTAATCTCTTATCCTTTTGAGATAATAATCGGCTTGCAAAAGTACGGCTTTTCTTTGAATTGGCAAACTATTTCTGTCTTTTTTTGGATTTATCCGGTTGATAACGAGCCACAAGCTATCTGCCGTAAAAGCGCCCAACAAGACAAAAAAAGACTGCAGGCAACAAGCCACACACGATCAATGCTACAATACATAATCGGCAGCTTGCTACCTGCAGTCCGTAAGTCGATCTTATAATCTGAATTATCTTACAATGTCTTCCGGGAATTTGTCCGGCATCTCAATACGTTTCCAAGTCTCTTTATACCAGCAATTCAGTTCATTGCCATTCAGATCCTTCTCTATAAAATATTTAAGATGCAATACTTTATCATCAACGAGTTCGAAAGTAAGAACATTATCCTGATTGTCGAGCATCGGCAAATGAATATTCTTTTCAATGCTTTCAGCGTATGTATGATCCGACAACTGCTCGTAGCTACCATACCCCGTTATAATAGCATCTGCTCCGGGACGAATCGTGAAATTCACAATTCTTCCATCGTCACTCAGTACTTTGAAAGTATTACTCGGTTTAAGTACACCCGGAGCATCCGGACTTTCTGAAACATAGTGGCACAATTGCCAGATTCCTTTCAGATTAGCTGGCTTAAAGTTAGCCTTTTGTGCCATCACATTTGTTACCGCAAACAGCATCGCCGCCAGCATGGTAAAGAAATAAAGCTTTTTCATATCTGTACGATTTTAGTTAACACTTTAATTCATCTGTCTGTCACAAATATAAAGATTTCTTTTATAAAAATAGCAATCTAAAGACATAAAAAAACTCGCATAATCAAAAGAATATGCGAGTTTCTTATCATTTGTATGAATATTCAGATATGATTCATTAAAAATCGGCATTACGTGGGGTACGCGGGAACGGAATTACATCGCGGATATTAGACATACCCGTCACGAAGAGCAACAAGCGTTCAAATCCCAGTCCGAATCCGGAGTGAGGACAAGTACCGAACTTACGAGTATCCAGATACCACCACATATCCTTCATCGGAATATGCATTTCTTCAATACGCGTCATCAATTTGTTATAATCAGACTCACGTTCCGAACCGCCAATGATCTCTCCGATTTTAGGGAAAAGTACATCCATGGCACGCACAGTCTTACCATCCTCATTCTGTTTCATATAGAAGGCCTTTATTTCCTTCGGATAGTCAGTCAGGATCACCGGACGTTTAAAGTGGTCTTCCACCAGATAACGCTCGTGTTCAGAAGCCAAATCAACTCCCCAGTAAACCGGGAATTCGAATTTATGTCCTTTGGCAACAGCTTCTTCCAGTATTTTAATACCTTCCGTGTATGGCAGACGGACGAAGTCTTCTTTAAGTACACCTTCCAAACGTTCAATTAATCCTTTATCGAACATGTCGTTCAGGAATTTCACATCATCTGCGCAGTTATCCAAAGCCCATCTCACACAATATTTAATGAACTCTTCAGCCAAATCCATATTCTCCTGAATTTCGTTGAAAGCTACCTCCGGTTCAATCATCCAAAACTCGGCCAAGTGACGCGGAGTGTTAGAATTTTCGGCACGGAAAGTAGGACCAAACGTATAGATTGCACCTAAAGCGGTAGCAGCTAACTCACCTTCCAACTGTCCCGAAACAGTCAAACTGGCTTGTTTGCCAAAGAAGTCATCATCATACACGATAGAACCGTTTGCATCTTTTTTCAGATCATACAGGTTCATGGTAGTCACCTGAAACATCTGTCCGGCACCTTCACAGTCAGACGCTGTAATGATAGGTGTATGAAAATAGAAGAATCCCTTTTCATGGAAGAATTTATGGATAGCAATAGCCATATTGTGACGAATACGGAATACTGCTCCAAAAGTATTGGTACGCGGACGCAAATGGGCTATCTCACGCAAAAACTCCATAGAGTGCCCTTTCTTCTGTAGTGGATACGTATTGTCACAAGTTCCCAGCACTTCAATTTCACGAGCCTGCACTTCAGCCTTCTGTCCGGCGCCTACCGACTCCGTCAACACACCGTTCACGCTCAGACAAGCACCGGTCGTGATTTGCTTCAGCATCTCTTCATCAAAGTTCGCCAGATCGACTACGACCTGCACATTATTTATTGTAGAACCGTCATTCAGTGCGATAAAGTTAACTTGTTTGCTGCCTCTGCGGGTGCGAACCCATCCTTTCACATTGACCATAGCGCCAAAATCTTCGCGCTTCATCAGGTCGACAATTTTTGTTCTACTAATCTTTTCCATACAACTATTTTATATACATTATTATATATAGTAGCCAGAAGTCAGCAACCGGGAGTGACAAACGCCCGGTTACTGACCACTGACTGCCATCTTCTAAATTCTTTTATTATTCAAAAGATCCCATCCGGAGGAAGTTAACTTCCTGTTCTGTAAGATAACGCCACTCACCACGGCGCAATCCTTTTTTAGTCAGTCCGGCAAAGAATACACGGTCAAGTTTCACCACCTTGTAACCCAACGATTCAAATATACGACGGACGATACGATTCTTTCCGGAGTGGATTTCGATACCCACTTGATCACGTTTCACCTCGTCAGAATAACTGATGGCATCCGCATGGATTTCACCATCTTCCAGCTGAATACCGGCTGCAATCTGGTCCATATCTGCCTTAGTCAGATTCTTATCCAAATATACATGATAGATTTTTTTCTTCAGGTATTTCGGATGTGTCAGTTTAGAAGCTAAATCACCATCATTAGTCAACAGCAATACACCTGTTGTGTTACGGTCCAGACGTCCTACCGGATAAATACGCTCAGCGCAGGCCCCTTTTACCAGATCCATAACAGTCAGACGAGCCTGAGGATCATCTGAAGTAGTTACACAATCTTTCGGCTTGTTCAGCAACACATACACCTTACGCTCAATACTAACGGTTTCATCGTGAAACTTCACCACATCAGCGCGCTTGATCTTTGTACCCAACTCTGTAACAACCTCTCCATTGACAGAAACTACACCTGCCGTGATAAATTCATCAGCTTCACGACGAGAGCAGACTCCTGCATTAGCCAGGAACTTATTCAGACGGATCGGTTCATTCGGATCAACAAATTGTTCTTTGTATTCAATCTGTTTTTTCTTACTGTATTTAGCATTCGGATCGTAATCCCCCGTACGACGTATCGGACGTGAGAATCCCTGCGATCTGTTATCGTTATTGTATCTCGGACGATAGGGACGGTCACCGCCTTCACGATTGTATGAAGGACGTTGCGGACGGTCGCCATAGGAACGCTGAGGACGATCACCACCTTCGCTGTTAAAGCGCGGACGGTAGGGACGGTCGCCACCTTCACGGTTATATGAAGGACGTTGCGGACGGTCGCCATAAGAACGCTGAGGACGGTCACCACCTTCGCTGTTAAAACGCGGACGATAGGGACGGTCACCACCTTCACGATTATATGAAGGACGTTGCGGACGGTCGCCATAGGAACGCTGAGGACGGTCACCACCCTCGCTGTTAAAACGCGGACGATAGGGACGGTCGCCACCTTCACGATTATATGAAGGACGTTGCGGACGATCACCATAAGAACGCTGAGGACGATCTTCACTATTACTATTAAATCTCGGACGATAAGGACGGTCGCCACCTTCACGATTGTATGAAGGACGACTGTATCCGCCTTCTCTGTTAAAACTTCTGTTACCATCACGGCCGGCGTCCGTATTCTCACTCTTGGAGTCTTCGCGCCATTCTTCGTTTTCTGTGCTCATTTTCTTATTCGAATAAAAATTAAACTTTTGGCCTCACGGCCTGATTTTAGACACTTATATTATATATAACAATAATCACCCTTAAATTCCCGTATACGAATGGGGAGTAATTACTCTTAATTCTTTTTTGATTTCTTCGTTCACATCCAATCCTTCAATAAACTCCTTGATAGAAGTTTCTGTGATAGCCTGATTCGTACGAGTCAGAGCCTTCAAGGCTTCGTACGGATGCGGGTAAGCCTCACGACGAAGAATAGTCTGGATAGCCTCAGCCACCACACTCCAGCAATTATCCAAATCACGATAGATAGCCGTTTCGTTGAGCAACAACTTGCGCAATCCTTTCAGCGAACTTTGAATAGCAATCACAATATGCCCGAACGGAGTACCTACATTACGCAGCACAGTAGAATCTGTCAAGTCGCGTTGCAAACGTGATACGGGAAGTTTCACTGCGAGGTGTTCCAGAATGGCATTGGCAATTCCGAGATTACCTTCTGCATTCTCAAAATCAATCGGATTTACTTTATGCGGCATCGCACTCGATCCCACCTCTCCGGCTTTTATCTTCTGCTTGAAATATTCCATCGAGATGTATTGCCAGAAATCACGGTTCATATCGATCATCACCGTATTGATACGCTTCATGGCATCGAAGATAGCCGACAGATTGTCGTAGTTCGAAATCTGTGTTGTATATTCCTCGCGTTCCAATCCCAGTTTCTCTGCAACAAACTGATTTCCGAATGCTTTCCAATCATATTCGGGATAAGCCACATGGTGTGCATTATAATTTCCGGTTGCACCGCCGAATTTAGCAGTTACAGGGCAAGCCTTCAAAGTAGCCAGCTGACGTTCCAGGCGATAAACAAAAACCATAATTTCCTTTCCCAAGCGAGTTGGAGATGCCGGCTGACCGTGAGTTTTGGCAAGCATCGGAATGGATTCCCATTCAGTAGCATACGTCTTCAACTGCGCAATCAGTTCTTCAATCAGCGGATAATAAACTTGCTCCAATGCTTCCTTGATAGAAAGAGGGATCGATGTATTGTTAATATCCTGCGAAGTCAGTCCAAAATGAATAAACTCTTTGTACTCTTCCAATCCACCCAACTTATCAAACTCTTCTTTCAGGAAATACTCTACGGCTTTCACATCATGGTTGGTCACACTTTCAATATCCTTGATACGCTGCGCATCGGCTTCCGTAAAATTACGGTAGATATTGCGCAATGACTCGAACACACTCTTATCAATTCCCTTCAGTTGCGGCAACGGCAGTTCGCACAAAGTAATAAAATACTCTACTTCTACCTGCACACGGTATTTAATCAACGCATATTCAGAAAAATATGCAGCTAAAGCTTCAGCCTTGCCTCTATATCGGCCGTCAATCGGAGAGATGGCCGTAAGTAAATCAAGTTTCATATTGTCGTTTAGATAATTATCAGGCTGCAAAATTAACTCTTTTTCCTGAGTTATAAGGCATAAGGGGAGAGAAAGTTTGTATAAAAGAGACTAAAATCACGATGAACGGCCAAAGGTGAACAGTCTTTAAACAATCAACGATGAACTACTTGCATTTTACCATCGTTGCAAGATAGTTCATCGTTGATCATTCATCATTCAAAAACCGTTCATCGTTTCACTCAGCCCTTAAGCTTCATCAACACCGGTGTTTTCACTGTTTTCACTTCTGTTTGAGGGGTTTCATTCAATTGTTCAAAGATAACAATCTTATTTTCACCCTTCTTCAGCCATACACCCGGAACATAGAGTGTTTGCTGAGGACCTACTTTCCAGTAACGTCCGATATTAACACCGTTCACAAAAACGATACCCTTTCCCCAGCTTTCCATATCCATAAATGTATCTCCGACTTTATCTAACGTAAAAGTCCCCTCATAAAGCACCGGACAGCCTTTCAGCTTAGCCACTTCAGACGGTACATTTTTATGTGTATCAGCTTTCAATTTGGTCAAATCGGGCATTTCGTCCATCGGCAACTGATACATATCCCATCCACCGACAATTTCCTTACCGGCTATCTGAACCGGGCTAATAATTCCCTTGGTATTATGTACGATCTCGCTACCATAATTAATGCGTCCCATATTTTCAACCAGAATCTGCAGAGTAGCATTAAACGGCACCTCTATCTCCATGGAGTAGGTCTTGGTATTCCGATTCAGCACTCCTACCTGTTCACCATCCACATAAACAACGGCATAGTCACGCAACCCCGGAATTTCAAGTGTTCCGCTAATCGGCTGATTGAAATGACGAGTATACAATACATATCCATACCCCTGATTCAATTGTTCAAAAGTCAAGGGAGTATCAGACGACACGGGTTTCTGTTTTTCTGCAAAAGCAAGTACATCCGCAACTTTATTCAATTGAATAGAAGGTATTTCGATAACAGGATTAGGAGCCGGAGCTTCAGGAATTGTATATTTAACATATTTCTTGATCACATTGCGAATCGAATCATACTTTGGAGTTACCCAGCCTGCCTCGCTAATAGGAGCATCATAATCATAACTGGTCATATCCGGCTGAATATCACGCTTCTTATCATAATTAGCACCACTCGTAAAACCAAAATTTGTACCTCCATGCACCATATAGAAGTTGAAAGAAACATCATTTTGCAGATACTTCTCGGTTTGACGAGCAATCCCGGAAGCTCCTATCTGCGGGAACGGCTCTGCCCAATGCGACAGCCAACCCGGATAAAATTCTGCAACCATATACGGACCTTTGCCGTCGTGATATTGATCAACCACTTTTTTCAAATTCTCAATATCACTTTCGCCATTCGCCGTAGGCAAAGCTCCCGGAGTAGCCCCACCCTCAAAAAGCCAACTGCCATCAGAAGTAAACAGAGGTACATTAAATCCTGCATCAGCCAACTGCTGCTTGATTTTAGCATTGTAAGCGCGATGTTCTTCCAAAGGTATATCCTTACGCTGGGCAACGTATGAACCAAATTCATTCTCACACTGCACCATTACAATCGGACCACCCTTTGTACACTGCAAACTACCGACCTCTTTATAAAGACGATCGATATACGCTTTTGTATATTTCAGAAACTCCGGATTATCTCTCCTGATTTCCATTCCTTTCACATTTTGCAACCACCAAGGATAACCACCGAATTCCCACTCGGCACAAACATAAGGACCGGGACGCAAAATAACCATCATCCCCTCTTCACCTGCGGTTTTTATAAATTCAGCCAAATTCTTGTCACCTGTAAAATCCCATTTTCCGGGCTCCGGCTCATGAAGATTCCAGAACACATAGGTAGCCACTGTATTTAACCCCATACCTTTCATCATCTGCAACCGATGACGCCAATATTGATGAGGGATACGGGCATAATGCATCTCACCGGAAAGAACAGGCGTTATCTTTCCGTTACGATAAAAATGTCCATTCTTGATTTCAAACGTAGATTTCGACTGCGAGAACACGCACAATGGCATGACAGCCAACAACAAAAGTAAAAAAATCGATTTTGTTCGCATGGTAGTATTAATAGGTTTATTGATGAAGCAAAGTAAAGAAATAAATCACTTTCCCGCCAAATTTCCCTTTGTTTTCTTTTAAAAAATAACTTGAATTAATACACCATTGTATCGGGTAAAGTACAGAAAAAGAAAATCCTTACAGAAATATTCTGCAAGGATTCCGTATAGAGTGGGCGTTGACGGATTCGAACCGCCGACCCTCTGCTTGTAAGGCAGATGCTCTGAACCAGCTGAGCTAAACGCCCGATGTATCTTTCTTCGAAGAATATATAGCAAAATTGAATCTCTTTTCAATGTGGGCGTTGACGGATTCGAACCGCCGACCCTCTGCTTGTAAGGCAGATGCTCTGAACCAGCTGAGCTAAACGCCCTTACACTTTCTTTTCAAAAGCGATGCAAAGGTATGGCTTTTCTTGAGACCTACAAATTATTTGCGATATTTTTTTTCAAAAAGTTTTCAACTGGTATAATAACAAACTGATTTTCAATTATAAAAAACAAGCATACAGAGTCTCCCCGAACGTATGTCCGGAAATACAATGGAGGCTTGACTTACAGGATTACATCCGACACCTAATAACACGTGCAGGATTACCTACCGCCACACAATCGTCCGGTATATCCTTTGTCACCACACTGCCGGCTCCGATCACACAACGGTCACCTATCGTCACGCCGGGACAAATGACAGCCCCGCCACCAATCCAACAGTCTTCGCCAATAGTTACCGGATAAGCGTACTCTTTGGGGTTACGGCGTTCCAGATAGTCCATTGGATGATGTGGAGTATAGATTTGCACACACGGACCTATCAATGTATGACTTCCGATGGTGATGAATGCTCCGTCAAGGAACGTACAATTGGCATTCACAAATACATGCTCACCCAAACGGATGCCATCGCCATGATCACAATGAAAAGGCGGGCAAATAACGGAAGTAGCCGGAAGATCAGGTATCAATTCTTCAAGTAGTCCCCGATAAGTTTCGTCATACGTACTCAAGCACCGCATTCGTGCCAATAACTTCTTGGCATGTTCAAATCTCACCTGTAATTCAGGTGCCGACATATCCGCCAATTCACCGCTACGCATTTTTTCTATTTCTGTCATCTCGATTCATTCTGTTTTTCCGTTTGTAAATACATATTTTGTCTCGTCCGAAAGCTGTTCGTTAAATTCAAACCCTTCCCAGGCGAATGTCTTCAATTGTTCAACAGATTCTATCCGGTTCTTCAGAATATAACGAGTCATCTCGCCCCGCGACATCTTAGTATAAACCACTACCGTAGCCAATTTTCCGTTTTTCCAGACGTGAAACTCGGGAGTTATCACACGAACCTCCTTCTCAACCCGCTTCCAATCGAAAAGTCCCCGCATTTCGTCACTTGCCAGATTACAAAGCACCCCACCGGCTTTCTTGATATCTGCAATAAACCGGTCTGTAAGGATTGGCTTCCAATAATCAAACATCGTTCTGTTGCCGGGTTCAGGCAACCGTACATCTCCCTCAAGCCGGTAAGGCCGAATCATATCGAGAGGACGCAACAACCCATAGCAGAATGAGGTCAATCTCAGATGATCCTGGGCATAGCAAAAGTCTTCTTCTGAAAAGTCCTGGGGGTGAACTCTTTTAAAAACAATCCCTGTATAAGCCAACAATGCAGGCAATTCCCGTGTACCCTCCGAGTGAAAAGCCTGATAGCGTCTATAATTTTCAACAGCAATCTTAGGATTCACCTTTAACAGCCGTTCCAACTCCTCGACTGAAAATTGTGACATCTGCAGAGCAACCTCCGCTGCCTCCTTCCGGAAGCCGGGAAATGTAGTGAGAGGCGTTTTTGTCTTCGAAACGTCACTCATAGTTTTGGCACAAGATAAAAGTATCAGCATAGGCATTTTTCCTTATTTCAATGTTTCAAAGGAACAAAATTAATAGAAAAACGGCAGTATGCACTTTTTTTCTTATTTTTGTGCAGTCACTAAAACCTGAAAAACTAACATTTTACCTAAAATGAAGATTAAACGACTCTACTTACTTGGAGCCTGGCTCCTTTTGGGCATCAGTGCTTCGGCCCAAATCACAAGTATTCAACCACAACCACAGCAGGTCCTTTCACAAGCCCGAAACCTGAGCTTACCGGACACCTATCTGATTGTTGGAGATACAGAGGCAAACACACATGCCGTCAGTGCCCTGAAAACCCTGCTTGCCGGAAAGCATTCGGATAAAAACGGGTTTCGCATCTATATCGGTGAAAAAGGGGACAAAGCTATCCGCAAATTCGCCCGACAGATTCCTAATCACAAAGAAGGCTATTATTTGGCCATCAATGATAAAGAGATTGTCTTAGCCGGCCAGGACGAAAGGGGAACTTTCTATGCCTTGCAGACGTTAGCACAGTTACTGAATGACAATCAACTTCCTGTAGTAGAAATCAAAGACTACCCTTCAGTCCGTTTCCGCGGTGTAGTCGAAGGATTTTACGGAACCCCCTGGAGCCACGAAGCCCGTCTCCGTCAGTTGAAGTTCTACGGAGAGAATAAAATGAATACCTATATCTATGGCCCTAAAGATGATCCATACCACAGTTCTCCCAACTGGCGCCTGCCATATCCCGAAAAAGAGGCCCTCCAATTACAGGAGTTGGTAAAAGTAGCCAATGAGAACGAAGTGGACTTTGTATGGGCTATTCATCCGGGACAAGACATCAAATGGAACCAGGAAGACCGCGATCTGCTACTGGCAAAATTCGAAAAAATGTACGATCTGGGAGTCCGTTCGTTCGCTGTATTCTTTGACGATATCTCGGGCGAAGGCACCAATCCGAACAAGCAAGCCGAACTGTTGAACTATATCGACGAGAAATTTGTAAAGGTAAAACCGGATGTCACTCCTTTGGTCATGTGTCCTACAGAATACAATAAAAGCTGGTCGAATCCCAAGGGAAATTATCTGACTACCTTGGGAGAAAAGCTGAACCCTTCTATCCAAATAATGTGGACGGGCGACCGTGTCATTTCTGATATAACCAAAGACGGCATAGCTTGGATCAACGCACGCATCAAACGTCCGGCGTATATTTGGTGGAACTTTCCGGTATCAGATTACGTACGCGACCATCTTTTACTCGGACCGGTCTATGGCAACGACACGCAGATTGCCGATCAGATGTCAGGCTTTGTCACCAATCCCATGGAACATGCCGAAGCATCCAAAATTGCAATTTACAGTGTAGCCGGCTATGCATGGAATCCTGAAAAATACAACAGTGAACAGACATGGAAAGATGCTATCCGTACCATTCTGCCAAGTGCCGCAGACGAATTGGAATTTTTTGCAGCACATAACTCCGACTTGGGACCGAACGGACATAAATACCGCCGGGACGAATCTGTCGAATTGCAGCCGTTATCACAACGTTTTCTCGATAGCTACCTGAAAAACGGTTCATATACCGAAGCTGACTTCAACGCTTTGGAAGCAACTTTCGGAAAGATGGTAGAGTCCGGTGACATTTTGATGACCAACACAGGGAATCGTCCCCTCATTGTTGAAATGATGCCTTGGCTCCGTCAGTTTAAATTATTGGGCGAAACCGGGCAAGAAGTTCTGGCTATGGCCAAAGCTTATAAAGAAGGGGACAACTCACTCTTTATCCGGAAATACCGTCATGTGAAAGCACTGCAACAGCAAATGTTCCAGGTAGATCAAACCTATAACCAGAATCCTTACCAACCGGGTGTAAAAACAGCAACTAAAGTGATCAAGCCACTGATAGATCAAACATTTACCACGGTCACCGAACGCTATAATAAGGAGCACGGTACGCAATTGGATGCCGCAACAGACTATATGCCGCACAAACTGGTAAGTGACGTAGAGCAATTACGTAATCAGCCGTTACAGATCAAAACCAACCGTGTATTGGTATCACCTGCCAACGAAGTAATTAAATGGGGAGCCGGATGCACGCTGACCATCGAACTGGATCAAGCTTATCCGGGAGAAAATCTGGATATAGATTTCGGTAAACCGGACGTGGCTGCCTGGGGACAACTTGAAATTTCGGCTGATGGCAAAGAATGGCAGAAGGTCGATTTCAAACAGGAAAAGAACCGCATCACCTTGAACTTGAAACAAACACCTGTGAAAGCTGTACGTTTCAGTAATGTCGGCAATGCGGAACAAGAAGTTTACCTGCGCCGCTTCATGATTACTCTGGACAAATAGAAATTCATTAAAAACTTATCTGTGCAAAAGCCCCTTCCGATATTTTCGCTAAAATACGGAAGGGGCGCACACAAACAAAACAAACAATAATTCATCAACAGCCTTCACAGGCTATACCGATGAATATCACTAAAGATAGCATATAAAGAATATGCTCGTGAAAAAGCCGCCTTTCCAGGCTGCAGAGGATAAGATTAATCATTCAGCATGTTCATTTATCTTCGTACAAGAGCTTTCTCTTTCCTGTAATACACGAAATTTCATTTGTTGCTGTTCCCGCCAATAATAAAAACCTCCACACGAAATCTTACACAAAACAACATATTCTGTTTTACGCTTCCGCATCAGACGTAACAAAGGAGTACACAAAAACTTATCCGGTTCGGAAACACGTACCCTGATTGTTTTCTGCCCGGAAGAGACTCCATCGGGGCAAGGCAACCAGTCGATATCAAGTATGCCCAGAAGAGAATAACAATAAAAAGCAGAATGTTCATAAGCATACCATGCTCCTTCTTCCTGATACAGAAAAATACAATCAACATTCTGTGCTTCTATTTGCAATATCTCTTCCAGGGTCATACTACCGCAACGTTCTATTGAATAACTACTATCTTACGGGCTACAGTTTCCCCGCCGGAGGCGGAAGTCATCTGTACAGTCCCTCTCCTGCTCGCTCCGAAAGCTACATGCAAATAAGCATGCGAACTGTATTTGCTACTGAGTTCCGACACCATGCCGTCTCCCGGAAGAGCTCCGGGAGATGCGGCGGATGGGTGTAGAAAGAGCCAGCCGGGAGATGTCGGATTCAACACCCGTACCGTCCAGTTACGATCGGTTGAACCGACCAAATCGAGGACAAACGAATCGGTATCTTTCTGATCCGATATGATGGGATTCCAACTGACACGAACCGGCTGAGACAGATTATCACACGTCATAGTCAAGGTTGTAGCTACGGCATCATTAGCCGCTGAGGTAAAATCCCCCGTAATTTTATATTTGTTACTTCCCAAAGCCTGGGCAGACAGGTTTGTCAACCAATTACAATCGTCAGGAAGGGTCAGAACCGGCTGAATACCACGACTGGAATATACGGTACAAATATCCACACCAGTTGCCGATGTAGTCACACCTGTTTTTCCATATAGGCTGAATACATTATTAGACGATGCCATACGGTATTGACCGTCGGCCACAATACAGGGCAGATCCGTGTCTTCATCCGTCAACTCCACTTTCAAGGCATTCGAAGGTGCAGAAGCCACAGCAATATCCGGGCTTTCATATCCCGGACCATTGACTCCCACCACTGTAACAATATAGCGGTGGTTGCGTACAATGTTCAAAGGACTTCCGTCATTACCGTTCATCACTACCTTATAGTAGCCCTTTTTCCCCTTATACCGGGCTGCAATCACTACTCCCATATAGTCGGAAGCCGAACAATTGCGCTCATAAATGTATAAAGATGGCTCCGCACCATTAACCCAACCCTTACGATAATCCAGATAGATTCCACCGGTAACCGGATTTGTGACAACGGGAGTATTTACTTCTCCTGTGCAATCGGTCGGAGCCAGGAAGCCATGACAGGCCCCCTGATGTACAGTAATTCCCTCGATGACAAAATCATCCAGTCCGGTATTCCCACCTCCATTACCCTTCTTCACTTGTATACATGCTGTGGAACGCAACAGTTTCACACCCTCTGCTTTCGTTACGATATTGATTCCGTTCAATGCAAAACGTCCCCACATGACCAAAGGCATTACATGGTTTAACAATGTACTCTCCCCTTCATCCACATGTTCGAGTGAGGCTGTCTGCAAGGAAGAGATAGCCGCATTTTCAGCCATCCCCGGAGTTATACCACCAAAGTTCAAGCGATCCGAAGTGCCATCAGCACTCCGACCGTTTGCTACCAGATGAATGATACGCCGTTCCGAAGTGGCATCCAAACGGACTGTGAAATTAATCCCCGTTCCGGTGACCACCAACCTGTCATTATCTACTTTGACGCGTTCCATAAACTTTGCGTCTTTGTCGAATATCAACAAGTCTGCGTTCTTAATATCGGTATCCGTATATGGACCACCGGCACGAGTAAGAGTATTTACTGACTCCGGTTGCGGTAGGGTTACCGAAACAGCAACATCTATCTTTCCATAAGCGGGTTTCTGTTCCTCCTCCTCATGACTGCACGAGGCAAACAGAAAAGCAATCAGTATACCTATTATATATTGTATTTTCATATTATACTCTTCATTTTCATTATACGCATTAAAGCTATTTCCCTTGTCCTCGATAGCTGTTAGAATAAGTATCAACTATAGTAGGAGTCCAATAAGGTTTCTGAGTTTCTTCTACACTTCTCATAGGAACCCGCATCGAACGAGTACCTGTCCACAAAGTTCCCTTCCAATTTATTTTTGCAGTGTGTTTCTTACGGTCATATACAATATCACAAATATGGTCATATTGCTTATTACCGGAAGCCTGCACATTAAACTTATTTGTAGAAGTGTAAACCAGTGTTCCACCTTGATTGACAAAATTCGTACCGACATGACTCATCGTACCACCCAAATAAGCATAGATATTACAAGTCATTGGAATACCGCCTCCTCTATACCACCCGGCATTCACCTGCAAGGTTACTGTACGTGGCAATAACCCCGGAGCACTCGGATCTATGCCATGTTGACCGGGATAAGGTGCAGAATTGATTACCGGGGCATTAAAGAATGCAGTTTCTCCTTGTCCAGATTGAGCATCACCACCCCATTTCAACAACTCCTTATTATCATAATTAACCACACTACCTTGGCTCCAGCCAACCCACTGATTCTGGAATGCATCTACCGAACTTGTATTGTAAGTAATACCATTTACCACAACAGATGTAGGATTTCCTGTGAAGCCAACTTTCACATCTACGTCATTCGCACTCCACACAAACTGCACGACAAAATAATTAAACTCTGGGATACGAACAATTATAGCTTGAAGCACCGACACTTTAACTGTATAATCAGGATCATCAATATGTCCAAGGGTTATTTCTCCATAACGTTCTTCCTCATTGGGTTCACGATCACAGACAAAAGTAAAAATACCGGTTGCAGGATTATAATCCGTCTCTGGAGCAGGATGTATCCAACTTGGCTTATTGATAATAGTCAAATCACGGGTATCTCCACCATATACTTTCACATTGTTCACAGTACATGTAGTATCCGGATGCACAGTTGGCTGTGCAACCTCAATTAAATCATCAATAATACCAATAAATAAATTACTTAAATGGACAGTATCCGTATCAAGAGTCATCATATTTTTAAAAACAGCCTGCCCTTCTCCATAATATTCATCATACAATGAGTCATCACTGGTAGAGGTTCTTGTAAAAGTTACAGATGTACTTCCTGCTGTTCCTTGGGTAGTAGCAGCGGTCGCTTTGGAACTTTGAGACAGTAATTTCCAATTTCCCCCAACAGACCGAACATCAAGTGAAGCTGTCGGATGAGGAGGACTAAATTGTAGTTTATTGACACTAACTTTAATCGTACCTCTATCCGGTCTTTGTGTTACCGGTATTTTCTTGGTCACATTATTGGCCTTAATGGTAATATACGAAGTACGCGGATGATTATCCACATAGCTATCCAAGTCGGCAGTAATTTCCACCGCATTCCCATCCAACTTTTTCACCGAAGTAATCCACGTGGCCTCAGGTGCCTTCTCCACTGTATATTCGCGAGCATTGGTATTTACATGTATTGTATCTTTAAATGCCATCCCCACCGAAGCTTTATCCGTATAAAGTTGGGTCTGTGACAAATCAGCTTCCAACTGTGTATCCTGCCAGTTCAATATCTCAGTGGAGACATCGAGCTTTCCACCAAGGAAAATGCGTACCAACAAAATTCCGTTTACTCGTGGAACCCGAGGGATTACCACATCCGTCTTCTCAAAACGTGTTCCTCCTTCACTGGCCAGATCGACACTCAGTTTAAGATGACTGGTAGTTGTGTCGGTCGGAAGTGCATTCAGATAATCAGTTCCTTTATGAGCCGGCACAATAAACCGAAGCGTATCACTGTACTGATGACCGGCCATTGCAGTATTATTATGTATAGTAAAAGTACCGGTCATAGGCTCCGCACTCACAGTAGGATTGTTTTTATTGGGATATAACCCTCCTTCCCAGTTAAGAGTCGTAGGCACATTAGTCAATTTCATCGTGTGAGTGCCATTAATATCCAGTCCTCCGGCATCGGCTATCACGACTTTGACCAATGCAACGTTCCGTGAAAGCAATGCTGTTTCGGAAGCGACATTATCCTGACCGGCAATAACCTGCTGTCCGGTAATATAAGCCGTACGCAGCTCAGGCATAGACGGCAAACTCCCACCGACAGAACGTGTTTCCCACATTTTCAGTGACGAACGTGCCTGTCCACGGACAGGTTGTATCAATCCACTGTTTACATCTCCGTCAGCACTGACCAATGTAATATCCCATGTCCCCGCCGCAACCGGCATAGTGAGGCGGTCTGCAGCGTAAGTCACATCCGGCACTTTCTGCCTGAATTGTCCGGCAGTAGCTCCATCTCCATCAAACAGATAGACTTGCGTATTATTGATAATGTCTGCTGAAGCTCTTGTCATCCTGAAAACCAACGAAGGATTACCATTGGTTCCCCCCGGCGATTCCCTGTCATCCGTACAAGCAAACGCCAGAAAAAGCAGCAAGCCCATCAACCCTGTATATATTCTTTTTCCTGTCATAGTTCTTTTTTCATCCATTTTCTTCTGAGCGGACAAGAATACCTTACACTCGAGATGCAAGGCATTCTTCTCCCCAAGAATCATTTTATTTCCGGATCGTAAACTCTGCCGTACGTTCTGCATCCGATACACTGATCGGCTGTGCACCTGTAGGTTGGTTTACAGATTTGATTTTCAGTTTTACCTGTTTTTCCGAAGTATCCGTAGTGAACAATACCACTCCATTCACATTGGCGGAGCTATGGTTACCGTCTCCACTGATACGTAGGTCATGCAGGTTGGTAAAGACAAAGTCTTTTCCTTCTTTTGCCGTAGCATCGGGCAATGTCACACAGTTAACAATGATATCACTACCTGTGGCATTGGTCAATAAAGCTCCGTCTGAAGCACGCAACAGCGAAACAGTGAAGAAGCCCGACACCACATTATTATTCACTCTGTGGTCACCCAATGAAGCAATGGCCAGACGTGCCGGCTGATCGACGACAATTCCACTGCAACTCAACAGTTCACCATCAAAAGCAACATTAGAACCACTCAGGCTATGTACTTTATTAAAATTCACTACCACGGTTTTAGGAAGTTCATAGCGGGTGTCCTCCAATGTCCTGACATTAAAGGATGATTTTTGCGAACCATTGGCAAATATCACTCTAGGAGTCAATCCCATATCGAAATCGAGCGCATCGGCTGTGCCTTCTCCATATATACCATCTACTATAATATTTGCCCCCGTAGCATTGGTCAAAGGAGTTCCGTCGGTTTTAAATAATCCCAGTTCATATAAAATATCTTTGGATCCCTCTTCTCCACGCTCGGTACGTACCAACTTCACAACTGCCTGCTGATCTTCGATAACCGCTTTCCCTACAGGCTTCACCAGATAACTCTGCTGAACATCCGACAATAGCAGTTCAAAGTCTTTCACGCCTTCGATCAGATCATTCGCTTTTACCGGAACCTCGATATCCTGTTTCACCAGATAGCGATCCGCCGTCCCGCGTGAAGGGGTGAAAGACAGTTTTCCCTTTACCGGAGTAAAATTATTAGCTGTTGTAGCAGATGCTTCACGAGTGGCATATCCTACACTTACAGGAACAGGAGCCCCTTCCTTTGTAGTGGCATATCCTGTCAGCGTGACAGTAAATACCGCAGTAGCCGTTCCGTTTACCGGCTTGGTTATTTTCACATCCGAAACATAGAGTCCATGTCCCAGTTTGACAAGGCGACTGCCACTGCCCAGAAAAAGTAACTCACCGGACGATGCAGTCAATGCCTGACGATAAACAGTAGGTTTATTGTCCGTCACATAACGGTCAAATTCTTTTTCACCCGTAGCAGAATACATACAAACCCGACCTTCATCCGAAGACAGCAGTAACACTTCACCGTTATTAGTTACCTTAACCTTATCAAAATTACCATCAATAGTGCGGTCAAACTCAGCTTTACCCGTCGGCAATATACGGACAAACGTTCCTCTGCGTGCATTGACATCATAAGTTGTTACCACCGATTCACCCGTAGTCCGGTTCATACCCACACCTCTCACACCTCCATTCGAGGTACCGGAATATAAAGCTGTTCCGTCATTTCTCAACAAGGCATAGTATCCTTTACTGCCACTTCCACCTACCAATATATTACCATTGCGAGCCACCTGAAGCTGATTAAGCATCACCGATCCCTGGTTGGCGGGTATCAGTGTTTTGGCAAAAACAATATCACCTTCCGGCCGTATTTTATAAATGATGCCTCCATCAGTCGATGAATTACCGGTAACAATCACCGAACCGTCATTGATATTGGCATTCATACCTGTCACGATGAACCGCTTAGCCGGAATAACAGTTACATAATAAGGCTTCCCTTTATCATCTAACCGGACCACTGTTGTCTGTTCTTTCTCCTTGTCTCCGGAGAAAGCCGCACATATATATTCAGTCGTATTGCCCAGCACCTCGAATTGATCACAATAACCACTTCCGGCATTCTTGTACTGATAAATCACTCTACCCGATTTATCCACTTTCAGAAGAATACCTTGCCGGCTATTTCCTCCTTTCGGCTCCATACCGGAAAGTATCAATGACCCGCTACGCAGCAAGGCTCCCTTCATGAGTTCACTCCCTTGTCCTCCTGCATAAATATTGGTAACAATATGACCGCTACGATCCAATATGACCGCCCGTCCGCTTAGTGTCACATTGTCTTTTCTGCCTTTTGTATTCATCACAGCAGATTGCCCGACAAGCAGGATACGGTTATCCTCCAACTCTGTCAACTCGTTAACAGCGGTAAATCCGGCCAGCGGCAATGAAAAGAGCACTTCTCCCTCTCTGCCTATCCAGGTAAGGTTATACTTCTGTCCCTCTTTACCCACCATGGCCACTTCGTCACCGGCTAAGGGGCAAACCAGCTGAATCTGATTCTTATCGCCATACTTCTTATCGAAAACCACCGGCATATATTGGGCTCTCACTTGCAGACAGGCCATGATGCCCAGCAGGAACAGTATCCACACTCTATGAATTCTTGTCTTCTTCATATATCGTTTACTTTTTTATATTTCTACCTCTTATTATATATTTCGACACGCCTTGCCCTACGGTTCACCTGTATCCAATCGATACCTCCCTCCGGCCAGCGATGATACTCAATTTCCTCTTTCACCTCTTCCGGAGAAAGCTTTATCCTTCCATGAGCCTCTATGCCGAAACGTACGTTTAAACCATGATTGCGCAGAAACTCCGCAACACTTTCCGCCCTTCGCTCTGACAATGAATAGTTATAACTGTCACTACCTATCTCATCGGCAAAACCATCAAACCTAAGTTCGGAAAATTGGTAAGTACCCATTTCATTGATAAATTGCTCGAGTCTCCGTACAGATTCATCGGTCAACTCATCCGAATCGAAATCAAAATAGAGAGTCATCAGCAATCCTTCCGGCGCATACTGCTTCAATGTGACAGACTCCGGAGAAACAGTTTCCGTAGTGCCGTTCAACAACAAAGCGCCACCTAAAATTGCATTTTCCTCACTCATCCCGTAAAAAGGCATCCCTTGCTGGGTTCCCAGATCCTCTACTGTACGGAGGTAATAGATATCGTCTCTTGAAGCCATTTCACGATCGGATACAAAATAGGCTGTTCGCAAGTCAAGCGGACACATATAATAATCGTTGAAGACGGAATTTACCGGATAAGGAAAATGGCTGATACTGCCCGGAATCACTCCATCTTTATCATAATAAGCACTGAACAGATCATAACCACCGAATCCCGGCAATCCGTTAGACGAAAAGATAAGACGTCCTTTATAGATTACAGGAAAGATCTCATCGCCTTCCGTGTTGACATCCGGTCCCAGATTAACAGGAGTCCCCCATGCCTGAGCCTCTTCATCCCAATGGACAACATACAGGTCGAACCCACCGTATCCTCCGGGCATGTCAGAGGTGAACAACAATGATTTGCCTTCATTAAACAGGTAAGGGTGGGCATACGAAGACATCTCTTCCTGTGGAAAAGCCGGAACATACTTCGTAAATCGTTTCTTCTTGTTCTTTAGCACAGAGTAAAACAACTTTGTACGGAAAGGACGTAGCTTCCGGTTTGCCATCTCTACGGTTGTCTTCTCTTTATCATACTCGATAACCGTAGCTACCATCGACTTCATATCCGGTGAAAAGGTCACCGGACCATTCTGTAAGTCAGCAGGTATTTTCCGGAAATAACCATAATATCTTGGAGGTTTCTGAGTCTCAACACCGGTTTCACCGGGTTCGTCAAGTGCATAATAGTGAGTACGATGGAAGAATAATTTCCCCGGATCATTGAATTTACTGTAACTAATGGCATAAAACGGTTGTTCCCCATAATTACCAACCCAAAATTCAGCGTTCGATGTATTCAGTAATAAGCGTTTTGCCGAAAACCCGGGATCTTCCTGAACCGAATGGCGCATGGCAAGTGCCTCCAATGTATTCTGATAGCGCTGATAGCGGCTATATATGTCTTTATAGGCATTATCCAGGCAAATGGCTTCTGCTTTGCGGGCTTGTCCCTGAAAACGCAGAGCATCCACATAATCACAGACATCATCTACCCCGAGCAAATCCGGACGCAAGCTCATTGCTTTATCATAATGCTCCGAGGCGCGACCATATTCCCTTACCATGAAATACAAACGCGCTGTTTTGAGATGAAGCGCAGCCTGACCGGCCTCATCTTTTTCACGCCTGATAGCCGTTTCATACTGAGCCATCGCTTTATCAAATTTCTGCCTGATAAAATTACGGTCTGCCCGCCGTTCTACCCGCCCTATCTTCCGCTCCTGCGCAACGGAAGGCATAGTCCCTCCCATCAGAAAAAGGAATGCGGCAGCCGACAGGAGAATCTGTATCTTCTTCTTTCTCATTTCAGCAACTTTTTATCAGTAACATTATCGGAATATATTATAGGTGAGATTTATACCGAACTTAGTCGGACCTATCCACCTCTTCGTCTTTTTACGTTCCAAAGGGAAATTCACATATTCTCCACCCAAATAATATTTATTGTATTGGAGGTGCGCATATCCCAGGCCAATATTCAGATCCAGCCCCCAACGAGAGTTGAAAGCAAATTTATACCCGGTCGAGATACCTCCCGATACTCCCCAACCTTTACGACGATAGCTCTGCAACGGATCGTTATGCTTTAATAAACCGATATTAAAATTACCGTACATAGCATAGGGGCCAATATAAAATCCATCCCATGAGTCGTTAGTATAAAAGTTACGAGGATTCACATAATAGCGCAATTCAACACTGCTCTGGAGTGCCCGAAACACTTCTTCATGTTTCTTGAATAAATACGGCATCCATAGCACTTCACCGTTCACCGTGAGTTGCCTCGTCAATGTATACTCAAAGCCGACGTTAGGCGAACCGGTCAGCCAAAAAGGAATATTCACTTTGACACTTTGTGCCTGTACTCCGCTGATTAAGCAAAATAAAACGGCGACACTCAAAATATGTCGTATAACTGATTTCATTCTAATTCTCTTTTATATGTATATATGTATCATTCCATGTCCGTATCTCCACTCTCGATATCTTCATTCCATCCTACAACCGATATCTTAATAACGGTATAAGATTCGATCTCAATAATTATACGTTTACCATGCAATAACCGTAACGGCAGTCCTGTCTCCCTTTCCGTAACTTCTACGGGCAGATGGTTGATAACTGCTCCATTTTCATCGAGAAATGTATAATTCAACCTCATCGGTTCATTCTCCACAGAAGGAATAAAACGATGATCTACCTCTAATACATCGGCTTTCTCCTGTACGGGTAATGTTCCGAAATGAAACATTTTGTCCTCGGGAGTCAATCGGCCGGTCAGAGTATCATTTTTGAGGTATTGCATCACAGGTGCTCCTTCCGCAAGCAATTGTACCTTCTTTATATGCGATACATCACCGGGAAATTTCTTAAACCGAACCGTTATACGTCCGGTATAGCGTTCCAGTGCTGCGGTATCGGTCTGTAAAATGCCCGGATGTACAATTGCGGGTACGAACTTCTGGAATAATATATCCGAAGGCTGTACATATCTGTTCGGTCCGGTAGAGCTGCTTTTCAGAATAAAAGCAGAAGCATCCAGATGTTGCCCGTCCACAAACGTAAGACTGTCCGTATTGGTATAACAGTATACTTTATATTCGCCGGGAGTTAACCTAAAACTAAACAAGCCCGCCTCCATGCGCGGATCTTTATCCCATGGAGAGGTTGCATAACGTGCACCGACCAATGTTCCGGCATCGTTATAGACCAGCACTCGACAATCACTGACAGTCTTGTTCAGAACTTCGGGTACAAAAACCTGATAATTCGTTTCATCTTCAAAATAATCATATGTACACGACGCAAGCGAAAGTAAGACTGCTACACCAGTAAATAATACTATGAGAAGTCTGTTTTTTCTCATGTTCTATAGTTTATTTCATTAATCACCCCCGAGGTCCTCGGGAGCAGCAAGCATTTCTGCTTATTCTCTGCTCCCGGACCATGATTCCGAGGGGAGTAAAAAGAAAGTTTTTACATTATAATATCTGAATTTACAATATTGCTATCCCAAGGTGTAGGAGCTCCTACAGTAATTGTCAGGCCACCATATTCCGTAGGAGTTACAGGCACAGTCGTGCTTCCGCCGGTACGTAAAGTCAGGTTTACTTCACGAATCACGTTCGGCACAAAATTCTCTTTAACCACTCCGGACCAATAAACAGTAGCTTCACTAGGAAGTGCAGTACCATCTCCCAAAATATGTCCGGCTTTACCACGTCCTGATACCACTATAAAATACTGACGCTGTCTGTCAGCCGTACCGGTAGTTGCAGAATCATTAACGCGTCCACCGTTATTGGGGAATACAACCACATCTCTCCACATCGTGAAGTTTCCGCTCAAAATCATTCCTCCAGGATTATAACCGGATACGGGCTCAGCCGTTTTAAAGACTTCACCATCCGAGATAGACAATATATTAGTAGCAGTCGAGGTAGCACTTACTCCTCCGTCATTCCCTGCCATCACTTTCAGATAATCCGGCAAGCGATAAATCATAATAGAAGCGTCTTGTGTAAAGTCAACCCCTTTGGCGGTATTCTCATTATTCGTATTTCCTTCTTTATCCTTTACGTTCAGACGGACACGCATCAAAGAGACTTCACGTTTCAAAGCAATCGGAGATGGAGTTGCAGTCGCATCCGAAGAAATAACCACATTCGGAACAGCTCCCATAAAGATTTCGGCCGGTTCCGTATAGGCTGTATTGCCAGCCAAGGCAGCAGAACAAAAAGCAGGGAATGTACCCGTTTTATACTTCATCACCATGTTCTGTACCTGTTTCTGACGTACGTTCCACATCCCCCACTCTACAGGAGTCGTACCTCCATCCAAATAGGTATTGATAGCATCCGCTGAACTTTTCGCATTTGCTATGGCTACCATTGTATAAGTTCCAGCAGGTACATCTGTATAAGTAAAGGTTGTATTCCCAGCTGTTGGAGTAACTACATCGGAAAACCGCACGATATTGCTTGCGTCATATAGCAAAATCTGTACCTGGCGGATATTACTCCACGAAGTTTCCGGTACTGCAGTAGATTGTGCAGCTCTCGTCTTACTGCCCTGTTCCATACTTGTTCCTTCAAAGTTCAACTTGACTATAAAGTTAGCCTTCGAGTTCCCTCCGGGAACTTCTCCTGAAGGCAGTTCATTGTGCTCCGAACAAGCACTCATAGTCATTGCAGCAAGCAAAGACCATAAAAACATAGATTTTTTTCTCATAAACAATTCACTTTAGTTTCTACTTAATAGTTGATTCAGACAGAATGTTAGTTTCTGATCCATTTGGCCTGCCCGTTACTTCGTAGGTAACGGGATTACACAAATTCCGAGATAAAGAAGTGTCTTTAAAGGAGTTGTTTTTACTAAAATGAATCTTTACGGTCTTAAAAAAGACAATAAAATCCTTTCCCATCTTTCAACCTGAAAAATGGAAATATCTTTTGTTACCTTTTCCGAAAGACAACCTGCTAAAAATGTTCAGCTATTTAATATCTATTGCAAAAATAATTGTTTTATTATGCGTAATTCAAAAAATATATTTAAATTTGCCGCCGATATCATCTCCCGTTACCTACGAAGTAACGGATATTTTTTCAATTAGCAATCAAGCTATTAGCTTCTTATTTTTTTATCTGTCCCCCTTTTCTTCTTCGATAAAATATATGTAATAAGAGAGCTATTCATCCGGTTTACCTCATCGTCTCTGTAGGGTTGAAAATAGGTTTCGGTTACTTTAACCGAAGAATGTCCCATAGCGTCACAAATCAAGCTTGAATTATAATTCTGCCGGAGGGCCGTTGTCGCCCAGGTATGACGGGCGGTATAAGTACTGAGTCGGTCTCTGATTCCCAATATGTTTGCCACTTGTGTCAACCGATAGTTCTGAAGGCGTAACATTCGGGCATATTGTCCATATTCATCTTTACCGGGATTCTGTATAATAGGGAAAAGATAAGGTGAGTCCGGAATTGCATACATATATTTCTGTATAATTTCCATGGCTTCCTTACCCACCACCACAGTCAGTTTACGACTGGTCTTGCGCCGGTGATACGTGATCACATTTCCCTGCAAATCACACCTGCGCAAGAAAGCAAGATCCACAAACGGCATCCCTCGAAGCAGGAACAAAAGCACAAACAGATCACGGCTGAAAGCCAATTTTCCAGGCAACGGTTTTCGGTCTGTCATCAGTCTGCATATAACTTCCGGCGAAACAGCTCTTTTCACCGGGCAATCAATACCGGTATGTACTTTATTGAAAAGACGTGGCACGTAAGTTGCCACGCCCCGTTCCAAAGCCTGATTATATACAGATCTCAACATACGCATGTAAGTAGAAATGGTATTCCACTTAAGCTGGTCAGCCAATAGTTTCTGCTCAAACAAAGCCAGCCATTCCGGAGTCAGTTGGCTAAAGGTGATTTCACGTCCATTCATAAAATTTTTCAGTCGATTCAAAGTACTCTGATATACATGGGCAGTACCATTGCGTTGTTCTTTTTTCAGTTCGACTATTCGCTTCTCCATAAATCGAGTCAAAAGTTCTTTTTTCATTTTAAGTCTGTTTAGATTACAAATTAAATTATCGCATACTTTTGCTTATCATTTCATATATCGGACTGATATTTCAACAAATCGCAAAAAGCGTAGTGCCATAACAAACCAACTGCATGATTATCTCTTTTTTTTAGATAACTTTGCAGCCTTCGAAAAACTTTTAACCACAATTGGAATAGACCGAACCAGCTCTTCTCAAGACACCGCTTCAATCATTTCTCAGTATCCACAGTCTCAGGCTTCACAACCTGACTTGTCACAAGTGTATCTTTCTCAGTAGTATTACAAGTACCATTAAACCTGGCTTTCGATTCTATTTCAAGTTTACATGTATAAACATCACCATTCATTGTACATCCCGATTTCATTATCAAATCTTCTGCCACCTGAATATCTCCCTGTAACATCCCGTGTAACACAGCACCGGTGCACGTCACATTTCCTTTGATCCTTCCTTGAGGACCAATCACCACTTTCCCTCTACAGGAAACATTTCCCTCTATTATTCCATCTAAACGTAAATCCCCTTCTACCGTGATTGTTCCTTTCACCATTGTTCCCAATGCTATTGTAGTCAGTTTATCAACACCGACTTTCACAGTCTTTACAGAATAATCTTCATTCTTCTTTTTTCCAAACATATTAAAATCTGAATTATGTAAATAAAAAAAGGACGAACATTCTTCTGATACCAAATATTAAGTAGATTACAAATATAAGTTAATTATAAGACAGGCAGAAAAAAAGACGGGAAAATGATCGTATATAATCATAAAAAAGGGGAAAAACCGTTTATCGGTTTCTCCCCTCTCTCCTATTATTTAATTGTTGCAAACAGAATTATTTATATTCCTGCCAGCTCTTTATCTGAATATCTTCCAGTTTCAGATCGCAGAATGCCTCGATAAATGCACTTGCCAGACGAGCATTAGTGATCAACGGAATATTGTGATCTATCGCACCGCGACGGATACGGTAACCATTTGTCAATTCACGCTTCGAATGATTCTTCGGAATATTTACGATCAAATCAAATTTATGATCGGCAATCATCTTCATCACATTATTCTCAGCTCCCGGTTTCTCATCCGGCCAGTAAACCGGAGTAGTATCTACCCCATGTGCATTCAGGAAAGCAGCAGTACCGGCTGTTGCATAAATCTTATACCCTTGGTTGAACAACATGCGGCTTGCCTCCAACAAATCGACTTTCGACTTCATTGCACCTGAAGAGAACATAACTCCCTTTCCTGGAATCTTAAAGCCTGTAGCGATCATTGCATTCAGCAATGCTTCCGAAAAATCATCACCGATACAACCCACTTCACCGGTAGACGACATATCTACGCCCAGAACCGGATCGGCCTTATGCAGACGCGAGAAGGAGAACTGAGACGCTTTTACTCCGATCCAATCAATGTCAAATGCGGACTTATCAGGACGACTGTATGGGGCATCAAGCATAATGCGGGTAGCTGTTTCGATAAAGTTGCGTTTCAACACCTTCGAAACAAACGGGAAACTGCGTGAAGCACGCAAGTTACATTCAATCACTTTGACTTCGTTGTTACGAGCCAGGAACTGAATATTGAACGGACCCGAAATATTGAGCTCTTTTGCAATCTGACGACTGATTTTCTTAATACGGCGTGCTGTTGCAAAATAGATTTTCTGTGCAGGGAATACCAAAGTAGCATCACCGGAGTGTACACCGGCAAATTCAATATGTTCAGAGATGGCATATTCTACTACTTCTCCGTTCTGAGCTACTGCATCAAACTCGATTTCCTTGGTATTCTCAAGGAATTGAGAAACAACCACCGGATACTCTTTGGATACCTCAGCAGCCATCTTCAAGAAGTTCTCCAATTCTTCGTCGTCATAGCAAACGTTCATTGCAGCACCCGACAACACATAAGACGGGCGAACCAGCACCGGATAACCTACTTTCTCCACAAATCCCTTCACATCTTCCAGACTGGTCAGCTCCTGCCATGCCGGTTGGTCTATCCCCAGTTGATCGAGCATTGCAGAGAACTTATTACGATTCTCGGCGCGGTCGATAGAAATAGGAGAAGTACCCAATACCGGAACAGACTGACGATAGAGTTTCATAGCCAGGTTATTCGGAATTTGTCCACCTACAGATACAATCACACCGCGAGGTTGCTCCAGGTCAATGACATCGAGTACACGTTCGAACGAAAGTTCATCAAAGTACAGACGGTCACACATATCATAGTCAGTAGACACCGTTTCGGGGTTATAATTAATCATAATCGATTTATATCCCAGCTTACGGGCAGTCTGCACAGCATTTACCGAACACCAGTCGAACTCAACCGAACTACCTATACGATAAGCGCCTGAACCCAGAACAACTACTGATTTTTCATTCTTATAATAGTTCACATCATAGCCCTGAACCGCATAAGTCATATACAGATAGTTTGTCAATTCAGGATGTTCGGAAGCGATTGTATTAATGCGTTTCACTGCCGGAAGAATACCCAGTTCTTTACGGCGTGCACGTACCATCAGATTCTCTTTCTCCATATTTCCCACCGGATTCAGCACAAATCGTGCAATCTGGAAGTCGGAGAAGCCCAGAACTTTAGCCTCACGCAACACATCGGCCGGGATATCCTCTACTTTATCATAGGCAGACAGCTTAGCCTTATAGTCAACAATATTTTTAAGTTTACCCAAGAACCACGGATCGATCTTTGTCAGTTCGTGAATACGCTCTATGGTATAACCTTCCTCCATAGCCTGAGCCAATGCGAAGATACGCAGATCTGTCGGGTGAGAAAGTTCCTTATCCAGATCCTCAAAGTGTACGTCATCGTTACCGACAAACCCATGCATGCCTTGTCCGATCATACGAAGCCCTTTCTGGATAATCTCTTCAAACGAACGTCCGATTGACATAATCTCACCTACCGACTTCATGCTCGATCCGATCTCACGGGATACACCGGCAAACTTGGTCAGGTCCCAACGAGGAATCTTGCAAATATAATAATCAAGCTGTGGAGCCACATAAGCGGAATTCGGAGTTCCCATCTCACCGATCTGGTCGAGTGTGTAACCCAATGCCACTTTTGCAGCCACAAATGCCAACGGATAACCGGTAGCCTTCGAAGCCAATGCCGACGAACGGCTCAAACGTGCATTCACCTCGATCACACGATAATCATCCGTATCCGAATTGAACGCATACTGAATGTTACACTCACCGACAATACCCAAGTGACGGATACATTTGGTTGACAGTTCCTGCAACATTTTCAACTCTTTGTCGTCCAATGAACAAGTCGGAGCTACTACGATCGATTCACCGGTATGAATGCCCAGCGGATCAAAATTCTCCATGCTTGCCACTGTAAAGCAGTGATCGTTCGCATCGCGGATCACCTCAAACTCAATCTCTTTCCAGCCCTTCAGCGACTCTTCTACCAAAATCTGTTTAGAGAAAGCAAACGAACTTTCGGCCAGTTTCAGGAACTCTTCTTCATTGGCACAAATACCGCTGCCGAGTCCTCCCAATGCATAAGCCGAACGAACCATCACCGGATAGCCAATGCGTCGCGCAGCAGCGATAGCATCTTCCATGCTCTCCACCGCCTGGCTGATCGGAGTTTTCATCTCGATTTCATCGAGTTTCTTCACAAACAAGTCACGGTCTTCCGTATACATAATAGCCTCAACCGAAGTACCTAATACTTTCACGCCATATTTATCCAGAATCCCCTTTGTATAAAGTTCCGCACCACAATTCAGGGCAGTCTGTCCGCCGAATGCGAGCAGAATACCGTCGGGGCGTTCTTTCTTAATAATCTCTTCTACGAAATAAGTAGTCACGGGCAGGAAATACACCTTATCAGCAATTCCCTCGGAAGTCTGAATGGTTGCGATATTCGGGTTAACCAATACCGAATTGATACCTTCTTCTTTCAAGGCCTTCAATGCCTGTGAACCGGAATAATCAAACTCTCCGGCTTGTCCGATTTTGAGTGCGCCTGAACCCAAAACAAGAACTTTTTTCATTTCCTTTTCCATTTCTTTTATTGTCATTATAAGTTGTTATTTCTAAGTGTCCGCATAAAAAAAATGCGTTGCCCTCAATAAAGGACTAACGCATTACCAAAGAACTAAATATCGTTTTTGGAGAAAAGAGAAGAAGTAGACCGATTCCGGGTGAAATACACTCGAATGGAGGAGATAATACTTACTTCTGATTTCCTGTTGATTCATTGTTGTTTCAAAGTTTGTGCAAAGTAACGACTTATTTCTATAATTACAAAGGAATCTGGTAAGAATATTCGTTTTATTTGTTACTTCTGCCGATTCTGACTATCTTTGCCCTTCGATTAAAAACAAAAGTAATGGGAAAAGAAAAAATCATATTAACAGGCGACCGTCCTACCGGAAAGCTCCACATCGGACACTACGTAGGCTCGCTGAAACGGAGAGTCGAACTGCAAAACTCCGGCTCGTTTGACAAAACTTTCATCTTCATTGCCGACGCACAGGCACTGACCGATAATATCGACAACCCCGAGAAAGTACGTCAGAACGTAATTGAAGTAGCTCTCGATTATCTGGCTTGCGGACTCGACCCGGAAAAATCAACCATCTTCATCCAGTCCCAGATTCCGGAACTGTGCGAACTGACTTTCTATTATATGGATCTCGTCACCGTATCGCGCCTGCAACGTAATCCCACTGTGAAAACAGAAATCCAGATGCGTAACTTTGAAACCAGTATTCCGGTAGGTTTCTTCACTTACCCCATCAGTCAGGCTGCCGACATCACTGCCTTCCGTGCCACAACCGTACCGGTTGGTGAAGACCAGGAGCCCATGATCGAGCAAGCCAGAGAGATTGTCCGCCGTTTCAATTATATCTATGGAGAAACCCTGGTAGAACCGGAGATCCTTTTACCGGATAATGCAGCCTGCCTGCGCCTGCCCGGTACCGATGGAAAAGCCAAGATGAGTAAATCGTTAGGCAACTGCATTTATCTGGCCGAAGAAGCTGATGAAATCCAAAAGAAAGTGATGAGCATGTTCACCGACCCCGATCATCTGCGCGTGCAAGATCCGGGTAAAATCGAGGGTAACACCGTATTTACATACCTGGATGCATTCTGCCGTCCCGAACACTTCGAACGTTACCTGCCCGACTATCCGAATCTGAACGAGTTGAAAGCCCACTATCAGCGCGGCGGTTTGGGTGATGTAAAGGTAAAACGTTTCCTCAACTCCATTATGCAAGAAGAGTTGGAGCCTATCCGCAACCGTCGGAAAGAATTCGAAAAAGATATTCCCGCCATCTATGAAATGCTGAGAAAAGGCTGTGAAGTAGCAAGAGCTGCCGCTGCCGATACCTTGTCGGATGTTCGCAAAGCCATGAAGATAAACTACTTCGATGATGCCGAACTGATCAACGAACAAGTGAAGCGATTCAACAAATAGAAGTTAGATACATAAGTAAGCCCAGATTACTTATCTATAAAAAAAGAACGCCCTGTTACCGGATCGATAACAGGGCGATTTCTTTTAAAGAAAGTCAAGTCCGAACTTATTTAACAGACTCTACTAATACAACTCGGTTTAGGTAAATAGGTTTACCGAATTTATCCACACCACCACCGGCATCAACCTTCAAGCGGCTGGAATCTACTCCGTATTTCTTAACCAATACATTGACAACAGCCTGAGCACGTTTCTGGCTCAACTCCTTATTGAATGCAGGAGTACCGGTTGCTGAGTCAGCATATCCGTATACGGTATATTGTGTATCCGGGAATTCTTTCATCTTGGCAGCAAGATAAGACAAGTTCATCTCTTCACGTGGTGACAGTTCAGAAGATCCGATTGTGAAGAATACGGTACGCGGAGCAATGTTAGCATCCGTAACGACTACCTGTTCGGCAACTTCTGCCACCGGCTGATTCTGTGCGTCAACCAACTGCTGTTGCAGTGACTGGTTAGCAGCAGCCATGTCATTCATTTGACGACGCATATTAGCCAGTTCGATTTCAGAAATAATCTGTGGCATCGGACGGGCAAATCCGCGAGCCGGGAAACGATAAGTCAAACCGGCAGTCAGGCTGGCAACACCGTCATATCCATGTTTTCCGCCAATTTCTCCGTCAAACTTATCTTCGGCCAGCATACCACCGATTTCGATATTGATATCTACCGCACTCGAAACGCGGAAACGGTTGATAATACCTGCGTTCATAGCAAACGCCTCACGATGAGGTTTCGAATATGAATGAGTAAAACCGGCTCCCAAATAAGGGATAATTTCATATACACGGTGAGAGTTGTATCCGCCAAACAGTGCATTCAAGTTGAACATCACGTCCCCGTGAAGATTCATATAGTTGAATTTCTGTTTATAATACCCATTAGCCAGTTTACCACTCTTCACAAAATCAGCTGTTTCCGAACCGGCAAAGCCGCGTCCCTGTAAGCCACTGTACTGCAATCGCAACCCCAATCCCGGAGTAAACCATTTACCGACAGCCACATTCAATGTCGGACTGATACGGTCCCTGAATTTCCCGACATGGTCATTATCGCCAAACAGTGCTTCAGCACCTCCGCCGATAGAGAAAAACCAATTATCCCAGAAAGGGTTAGTGATCACTTGATATTTGTCTTGTACCTGGATAACTTCGTATCCCGTAATTGTAGTCTGCTGCGCAGAAGCAACAGATGTAACGCCGGCTAAGGCCAGCAGCATTAGAATCTTTTTCATATACCTTAATAGTTAAAGTGGTTATTACAAATCTTCCTATTTATTATTGAAACTATTTAAATAACACCAACGAAACTAAAAGGTTTTGGATAAATAGAAATTTCCGAGGCATTTTCTACAAAGTTCGGGGGATACACCTTATTATATATAGTCCTAAAGCTACTTTGACCTATTTTTGTTCCATGAAAATTTTTCGTAACGGCATAATCAATCTTTCCAGCAGGCGAAGATCATCCGTGATAATTTCCGCACTTCCCTTCATCTCACGAGTCAACGGCAAGGTCTTCCCATAATTGGTTGTCAGTCCGTCCGGTAAGGCAATATCGACCACATACATGCCTTCCGCCGTCGGCAGGGGCGATACACTTTTCACCTTCCCCTTTACATAGCCGAACTCCTGATCCGGATAGTTGTTCAAACGCAGATTTACCCGCTGTCCGGCTTTCACTTTACCCGACCCCTGCAAAGGCAGCAACGCCGTCCCCACAGGCAAAGATTCTTCTTCGGGAGCAACCACAAACACTGTAGCCCCCGATTCCACGTACTGATTCACACTCCATACACTCAGGAAAGTAACCTTTCCCCCAACCGGACTTCGAAGCAGATAACGCTGCTCCCAGGCGGTGAGCTGACTCTGCAACTGATCCGTAGCATTTCTCAGATTCACGGCCTGTGTCTGCTTCTCCTCAAACGCCTGTTTCTCCAGATCGAGCAATGTCTCTTCCGATTGTTCTATCTGCATATCCACCTGAGTTAACTGCATGCGGGCCGACTCCCTTGACTGAAGACTTTGCAGGTAGCGACTCCCAGACTGTTCAAACTCCGTAATAATCATCGCCTGGCGATGATAGAGAATTGAATCTCGCGTATACGAAGCATGAGCCAGGGCATACTCTTTCTCTATCAGAAAATACTGGCTCCGAACCTGACCATAATATTTCTTCTGAGTCTCCAAAAGTTCCCTCTGCGACTGTAACTTCTTTGCATAATACCCCAATTCATTCATACGCACCATTTCGGAGAGAGTACTCACAAACGCCGCATAGGCCGACTGTATCTCTCCCAGCCGCCAGCGATCTGTTTCCGAATGTAGAAAAAGCCCTTTACCCGACTCAGGCGTATATCCTTCCTGTTTCCACTTCCGCATCCGCTCTTGCAAGGAGAATACATCCGACGCACAAGCTGTATTCTCTATTGTCCCCAGATTCGTGTCGGGTTCCACCTCCTGACCGTTTTGTACATACAGATTCTCCAGTCTTCCGGCTGCTCGGGCCACTACGTAAGCCGGAGGATCTTGTGTGCTTACCGTCACCTCCGCAGCAATCACATCCGGATATTTAAACCAATAGCTTCCGGCAACCAATGCCACCACTATGACAAACAGCACCGTAATGCCACTGCGAAGAATCCATGCCGGAACACGATTCATCACTTCCTGCACCTCTTCGCTACGAAGCTCGATCTCTTTATGTGTGTGCTCCTTTTCCATATCTAACTTCCTAATTCCAACTGATTCTTCACCAACTGATAATACAATCCTTTCTTTTCCGTCAGTTCCCGGTGGGTTCCCTCTTCGGCTACAGCACCCCTATCCAGCACCACGATCTTATCCGCATCACGAACCGTACTCAAACGGTGCGCCACTACCACAACCGTCTTACCACGATAGAACGTGTGCAGATGCTCCATAATCTCGCGTTCATTGTTGGCATCCAATGCATTCGTCGCCTCATCGAAAAACAGGAACTCAGGATTTTTATAAACAGCGCGGGCTATCAGCAGGCGTTGACGCTGTCCCTGGCTGATGCCGTTTCCCTCCATGCCGATCTTCGTATTATACCCCAAAGGAAGAGAATCGATGAAGTCACGAATGTTGGCCACTGTCACCGCATGGCGAAGGCGCTCCACATCCACCTGTTCCTCCCCCACGGCAATATTATTTGCAATCGTGTCAGAGAAGATAAAGCCATCCTGCATCACCGAACCGCTCTTCGCACGCCAGAGGTGCGGATTTACCACATCCAGAGGGGTCTCACCTATCTTGATATCCCCCTTATTCGGAGTATAAAAGCCAAGCATCAGCTTGATCAGCGTAGTCTTGCCGCTACCGCTCGCACCCACAATCGCCGTCACCTTGTGTTCGGGTATGTTCAGGTTCACATCATTCAGCACATAGTCACGATCCGCACCGTCATAACTGAACGAGAGATTCTCGATACGTATATCACGCCGTTCCGGAAGAACCGTCAGCTTAGAGGCAATATCCTGCTCTTCATCCTTCTGCCCATGAATCTCGTTCAGGCGCTCCAGACTGATCTTCGCATCCTGCAACTGCTGTGCAAAACCGATAAAAGAACCGATCGGACCGCTTAACTGACCGATAATATACGTCAGTGACATCATCATACCCAACGTCATATTTCCCTCCACAACCGATTTAGCAGCAATAAAGGAAATTACGATATTCGTTGTCTGATTAAAAAAGACAGAGCCCACTTGCTGAACCTGCCCCAATGCCAGTCCCTTCACGCTGATCTTGAAAAGCTTCACCTGAATGCGCTCCCACTGCCAGCGCTTTTGCTTCTCGCAGTTGTTCAGCTTGATTTCCTGCATGGCAGTCACCAGCTGAATCAAACTGCTCTGTTCGCCCGCCGCCTGGGCAAAACGCCGGATATCCAGTTCGCGCCGGTACTTCATGAACACAAGAATCCAGCAGATATAGAGTGAATTGCCTACCAGAAAGATGGCAAGAATACCCAGATTATAATAAGCCAGCACAAAAGCAAAAATAAAGAAGTTTACGAAAGAGAAAAGCGTACTGATGGATGAGCCTGTCAGAAAGCTTTCGATACGTCCGTGGTCACCGATACGCTGCATAATGTCACCGATCATCTTCGTATCGAAATAATGGAGCGGTAGTTTCATCAACTTTGCCAGGAAGTCAGAGATCAGCGAGATGTTGATACGTGTGTTCATGTGAAGCATGATCCAGCTACGGATAAACTCGACCGAAAGTTGCGAAACGGAGATTACCAGCTGTGCAATCAGGATCAGAGTGATAAAGTTCAGGTTACCGTCACGGATACCCACATCCACCAACGACTGTGTCAGAAATGGGAAGATAAGTTGCAGCAAGCTCGCTGTCAGCATTCCCAAAACGAGCTGTATCAACTGTTTACGGTAAGGCGACAAATACTTAAGAAAAAAACGAAGGCTGCGACTGCCGGACTCTTCCTCGTCTCCCTGCCCTTGGAATTCCGGGCCTGGTTCAAGAGCAAGTGCAGCCCCTTTCTCCTCTCCGTTCACCTTGGTAGACAACCAACACTTTTTAAATTCTTCCTCACTGTACGAAATCAACTGACGTGCCGGATCAGCGATATAGAAACGGTAGCCACTGCGCTTCTTCTTTATATCATAACAGACCACAAAGTGGTTCTGGTTCCAATGCAGGATGCAAGGCAACGGTACGTCCTCTTTCAGTTGCTCCAAAGAGATACGGACCCCCGAAGTACGGAAACCGATGGATTCCGCCGCATCACTGATGCCCAACATGGAAACTCCTTCACGGGTAATAAAAGAACGTGCACGGAGGGTCTGCAGGGAATAGCTCTTACCATAATACTTCGCAATCATGCGAAGGCAGGAAGGGCCGCAATCCATAGCGTCCAACTGGAGGTAATGAGGAAAAGAACTTAGCTTCATTTATTCATAATATTAGTCTACGTAGCAAAAATACATCACATATCCGGAATATAATGCGCTTCTCCCGGAATTTGTGAAAAAAATTCCCTGAAAGGATAATTTATCTGTTTCCCGTTCAGAAAATTCAGCAGCAAAAGCATGCCCTTATACTGCCTTTTCTTTAAAACTCTTTCGCAAGCATTGCTCAAATCAAACAAATAGGTTTCTTCTCTGATCCGTACACTTTTATCCCCCGAAGACAATCGAAGCAGGACATACCACGCAATGCCCTCCAGTCCCGTAGCTAAAGAGTAGTCATCCAAACGCCTGACATCATATTCCATCACTTTCTTATCAATCTTATTCCGTTCTTCATTGCCGGCATCTTCCACAAATCCGTACCGGACAAGATATTCTATCCCCCAACCTATGCCAGCCCATCCGAAAGACAGACCGACCGGCATACCCAAGCGAACATACTCCATCACTTCATCCAGCAACTCTTCGGCAAATTCTCCAAAAATTCGCGATTCGGCAACATGAGAATAATGAAAAAAGAAAAGACAAGATCCCATCTTTCCATAAAACAGCCCTATGTCAGTTTGTCTGTAGGAGAAATAAAGTGATTTTGCTATCTTTTCTATCTGTGCATCCATAACATTTCTTTTTTAATAACTGACAGGTATTTCATAGTCGAGGCGATAAAGTTCTTTTATCCGTGCTATCTGTTTCTCATCTCTCAGCTCAAACTGAACGGATGTCGCATTCGACCTCTCCTCAGGTATATCAACTCCTTTCTCTTCTAAGAAACAGTTTAATTTACTGAGCGGTACAATACAATCCACCTCTGCAGAAGTATAAAAATCAGATTGCCTGCGTATATGTTCATCCTGCCACAACGGATTTGTCTTCCCCAATTCAAACTCAACGAACGAAAGAAAGCGTTCAAAAGAACAATCCTGATACAGATTACACATGTACATGTATTGATTGAAGGTACGTTCAAGTATAAAATATTTATAAGCAGAAACCAGCCTTTCTACCGGATCCCTCCAAACCGCTACCTTCAAATACGATTTATGCTCCCTTTCATAACCAGACATCTCAGAAACCGGTACCAAAAAACGTTCTGGTTTTACCCGGGCGATATAAAAATGAGTCTGATCTTCGGTATCAGGAATCATACCTGCTGACGCATAAATAGCTATGTTTTCCAAAAAAGTAAGTCCACATTTCGAAATAAGGACAAAAGCCATACGATGCTTCTCTACAAGACAAAAGTTGCATCCGAAGAAGTCTAATGGTGGTTTGTTTAGCATTGTAATATCTTTCATGACATACTACGATTTTCAAGGTCTAACATACATAAAATGAAGTTGTTCAGCTCCCTGCCATCCCCCCTCATCCTTCCATCGTTTGGAGCCGGTCATAATACAGTTTCATCCTGTTGAGGATTTCCTCACTATACCATCTCCCAAGAGACTCTTGCCGCCTGAGTTCCTCACAAACACGAAGCATCTCTCCCGCCCTATCGTACAAAGTTGTATAAGTTCCGTCCGGATGCAATGTACAGGCAGTAGAATATATCTGCAACAGCCTTACATAGAGTGCTTCCTTTGCCTCTCTATATTTTTTCTCAAACAAGTGCTTACGGCTATATTCCAGTAACTTCTCAATAATCAATTGAATGGAAGCAATCCGCCTGCCCGCTGCCGTCGCCGTCATAATCGATCCTTCCCGTTGCCGGTAATAATAAAAATCAATATCGGCAACCGTTATTTTTTGAGCGGTTGTCAGCACCTGAGGAGTCCATAATTCATCTTCATGAACCAACCCCGGTTCAAAGCGAAATCCATTCTGTTCAATAAAATCCCTCCTATATAAATAATTGTATACCATGGGGACATAACACCTGCAATCCATCACTCTTGAAAAATATGTACTACCGGACACTACGGTGCCTGTCGCAAACAACTCTCTGCCCCTTCTTTCCCAACTTTGCACCTGTCCATCGGCATGCACCGCCAGTGTGTTTCCCGAAACAATATCAGTACGGGTCTTCGCTGCAATAGCACATAACACCTGCAAAGCATTCTCTGCCAGCCAGTCATCACTGTCCAGAAATGCCAGATAATGCCCGGAAGCATGTTCCATTCCGGTATTTCGTGCAGCAGAGAGCCCTTGATTCTCCTGTTCCACATAAACGAAACGAGCATCCTTACCCGCATACTCCCGCAGCAACCTCCCGGAATTATCCGTCGATCCGTCATTCACCAAAATGATCTCAATATCCGTTAAAGTCTGCTTCTCTAAAGAGTGCAGACATTCCGCCAGAAAAGGTTCCGTATTATAGACCGGAACCACCACCGAAACTACCGGTCTTTTTACCTCTTTCATATCCCTCCCAATTTTAGTTCGTGTATTTTTTGGCAAAGCCTGATTAACGGATTGCTCCGGACTTGCTCTAACTTTTTTGTAAACGACAATAATAAAGGCCGTTTCCTCCATGCATAAAAACGTTCATACAATGCCTCGTCATCATAGCATTGATTCATAAAAGCGGCTACTCCCTCGGGAGAATCGAAAGTACAAATATCCAGAAAACAATTTTCTCCCGGAGCAAATTCCCGAATATTGGGAGCTCCCAGATAGACCGGAACAGTACCGGCCAACAAAGGATTGAAAAACTTTTCTGTCACATAATCCTTCCCTATCGCATTCTCAAAACTTATCACAAACTGATAATCCCCGATCACACTAAGAAGTGTATCCCGTCCCCGATCCTCAACAGGTAATTCACAATTACGGTATAGTTTCCCATACGAATCGATGTCGGTATACTGCATCAATTCCTTAAGATACTCTTGTCGGTGACTCCGGTTCATATCACTCGAAATAAACATACATGCCTTCTTCTTATAAGGCTTTTCCCTCCGTGCCGTAACCAGCATCTTCCCATAATCCGGTCCATAATAAGGATACACAATATCATCCTCCTGATGATACCCCATCCATAAGTCAAAACTCTCTCTGAACTCGGGATCCTTCGTCCAACTATAATTCTCTTCACATTCCAGACTCCATCCCACCCAAAGCTGTCCTTCCCGCTTATCGATTTCATCCTCCATCACCGAAGGCAAATCGGGCAAATGGAAAACCACAGCATCCGCCTTTGCAATGAGGTTTCGATCAGTCGTTATCACACAGCCCCCAGGTAAATCTTCCTTTCGGAACTCGAGTGGAAATCCCCACATCGTATTATAAAAAAGAATCAATATATCCATCTACCATCTATCTTTTATCAAGCTGCGAAACACATTTATCTGCCACTATTCATTCTATCTCTTTCAACTTTTTCCACGGAATCCTCCCTTTACCCGTCATGAAGAAATAAGCGAATACCGGTTCCGCCCAACGTACGGCAACAAAAGGTTTATATCTCTGTTGTAAATTTCTATACGACAGCTTCACAAAGGTCCCTAAAGGTATAAACCTCTCCGGATGTTTCCGGTAAGACTGCCGATAGCCCTCTTCATGCTCCTTCATCAGGGCACGCAAATGAAACCAACAAAAGCCGGCATCCAATATTTCATTCGGACAACGCATCACCTCCACCCCCCGATGACGGCCATCCGGCTTCGTTTCCGTCACATACCTGAATATCCGGTCCTCAGACACCTCAAAAAAGAAAGTATCACGCACGCCATTGAACGGAGGGAGTATCTCTTTGCTATCAGGCTCCGGATGTTCCTGCCCCAACCCTACCATCCACTCCCGGTCTTTCCGGAACAAGTTAATGCCCGACATCGAGACAGGCACTTTATACCGGATGATCATCTTCTCCAGATAAGAAGCATACAACGCATGTGTCCACAACGCAATTCGTTCCAGCCACCTGAACGGTCGCATCTCTATACGGTTGAAAGAGTCCACATAAGCCCGATACAGGTTGTAAGAGATACATTCCGCCACGTTGAACCGCACTTTTTTATCAGAACGGTAAGCATCACAGATATGTTTCAGCCGATCCGTAAAATAAACCTGATCGGCATCGATCTTCACTGCGTACCGATAGCTTGCTTTCGACAATGCATAGTTGCAATAACCTGCCAACGTATGGATAGAGTCGGGCGGCAACAGCTTTGCCTTCTCCAACTCCTCCTCATCCAGATCGATCGGATATACAGACGGCTGATACTCAAAGACCCTGATTTTATCCGGATATTGTGCCGCCTTCTGCCTGAGAATCTCCGGCGTACGATCCGTACAATCATGATAGACAGCTATCAACTCATCCAATCCATCGATACACGAATCAATGCACATCTCCAAAAAATCCTCACAATTCTTACAGCGCAATAACCCCGATACCCCGACGGGCCGTTCGCGTGTCAACGTATCCGTATCAACCACATAAATCTCCTTCAACGTAACAGGAGGCATTTTTTCTTTAATAAACCCTACCATATTCCGGAGAGTTTCTCCTCCTGTTGCCTGAAACCACAGAGGTTGTTCCTTCTCTATCCTCTGTTTAAAATCTTCATAATTCCCCAATATCCGGGACAAACCGCCGGTCAACTCCTCTTTCGTTTTCGCTATCATCCCCAGCCCCTCGGCTTCCACATCCGGAGAATACCGCGATCCCTCAGTCGGATCGTACACCAACGGGACAGCACCGTGTGCCACTCCCTCCATCAAAGAAGAAGAATAGTGTGCCACCCCTACCCGTGTGCGGGCAAATACCTCTGCCAGCTTTTCATCCGTTACCATTTCTATATTGGGAATCTGCTCCCATTCCATGCGTACCTCCTCACCTATCCTGAACTCGGGATGTTCACGCACCAGAAACCGCCGGGCGGGAAATTCCGCGGCAACCGTCCCTATCAGACGGATCATCTCTTGAAGATACCTTTTGTCACTCAGAAAAAAAGGTCCCTGCAAGAAAAAAGTAACACACTCCTTTTTCGTTTCATTACGTGGTTCCACCTGATACATATAACCCGTCGGGACAAAGTCCGGCAACGGATTATGCTTCTCCCACAAAGTCCGGAAACCTTCCCCCCACATCAGATAGTACCGGTAAGGCATCCTCCTGAAAGCTGTGTGCATCAATGACGGCCATCCCTGCTGGATACACAAGGTCGGTATTCCATAATCACGCCCTATGGTGGCAAGCAATAACTGTTGGTAATGGCAACCTTCCAGAAAAATCAATCCTTTAGGTTGCAAGATCCTCATCAATATATCAAATGTATTCGCATATTGAAAAATCAAGGGAAACCACTCTTTCAGGAATGGATTAACCAATGGAACTGTTTTGGTAAATTCAAGAGTAATGGCCGTTACAAAGTCCGGCAACTCCGTTTCATCCGGAATCTCATATTCCGACAAGAGCAACACCGGTTCTTCCAGACGTTCAATCAACGGAGTCAGATAAGCCAATTGACGGGCATTATAAATATAGATCACCAACTGCCCGCCATAAGGTGCCAGTGCCTCATACCATTCATGGTCGTAGATTTTGTATTCCTCTTCCTGTCGCTCCCACTCTTCCACCTGCTTATCGGCCAGTATCTCCTTTACGCTACCCAATGCTTCCCCACAGCTCTTTCCTTCTTTACGTAACCGGTCGTACTCCTCTCTATGCCATGTGAACTGCCAGAATAGTAAATTGATCAAAGGCACGCCCACATCATGCCTCCCCATTTTCAGCCAATGTTCCCTCTTTTCCTGCAACTGATTCACGTAGTCAGACAGCACCCTATCCAGCACCTCATAATACTCCACATAATAGTCCCGTCTATTCATATCTTTTTTTATTTAAGCCCGGTTTCAATATAATGTTCAGCCAGCCCCCAATCCGCTTCTTCATCAATATCTATCATCCCTGCAGGACCGACCTCCACCACCTTCACAACTCCTGAAAGAAGCTGCCCGGAATCCAGTATTCTCCCCACCGTAGAAGCATAGAAAGCTCCCGACTCTATCAGAAAACCTTTGTACTCCTGCCGGCGAGGTTTGGTTTCGAATGAATAATCCAAAGGTCTCCCCTCATCACTCCAACGAAACTTCTTCAAACGGCAACAGGCAACATAGGAATCCGCTTCCCCCCTTTTCATCTCTTCTACAAGCCCCCTTAGTTCTTGTGCAGTCGTAAAAGGAGAAGTAGCCTGTAACAAAATAAAATCATCATTCCGGTCCGGCTTACGATAATTAAGATATTCCTGTACAACTTCCAGGCTGGAAGCCTCATCCCTTGCACTCCACTCACTGCGCCTGAATATCTGTACAACTCCTTTGTAACGGCCTCGTATCAGACTCTCCATTTCATCACAATTTGTCGCTACACATACCTCGTCCGCTATGCCGGAAGCAAGGATGGTATCGATAATCCAACATACCAGAGGTTTATCCCCCAGCAGACGCAGGTTCTTACCGGGAATACCTCTACTCCCTTTGCGAACCGGAACAAAACAGAAAGTACGATTCATAAGCTATTATCATTTATGGTTTCACATGACAGAGGTTCGGTTTTCCAATAGCCAATTCATAATTAGAGGGCGAAGGACACAGCCATTGGTAAATGCAGTCACAGCAAGGTTTTTGATCGCGGATGCGAAGCCAGGAATGACCTTCGGTCATCTCTTTATACAATACAGATGCTATTGTATCTTTCTCCATAACTCCAATCTCAGCATGGTTAACATTTGCATATATTTTATCATCAGGTAAAACAGTTAATCGCCCAAAATCATTCTTATTTATTTTCTGACTGACATAAAAATCTCTCTTCTCCAAACAAGTATTACAAATATCAGTCTCTTCCAAGTATACAGCATCTTTAAAAAAAGAAAGGTTATCTTCCTTATAAACAGGTCTTATTGATCTACTCTCTAACGAGTACTTGCTTACCAATTGCTCAGCAAGTTCATACTCATTATCCGATGTAATCAGGAATAACCACCGTTTATTCTGTTCTATGCCTTCTACCGTACGGCTCAGAGAAGAAAATAGTTCCTCATCAAATTTCCACATCGGTACCACAAAAGTTAACTGCCCGATTGTAGCATTCAAAAGTTTTTTATGGTTTTCTGTAAAAAGGTCGTATCGATAATAAAGCTGAATACTCATAGATTTTTGCTCCAGCATTCCCCATATTTCATTTAAGTCTTTATACATCAACACATCTCCACCCAATAAATAGACTTGACTTATTTGCTTATCTATACAACCATCTAACCATTGCAGGAGTTTTCTGCTATCCATCTCTTTATCGCTACATAAATATGAAGGGATCTGTTTCCAGATTGAATCGTCCTCTTCCTCACAACCATTCAAATAAAGATATATTTCTTCTAAGTAATTCATAACTTGATTATCCTTCTCTACCCATTCATAAGTATTCAATCTTTCAAAATCCCTCTGATTATTTATGAAAGGAGGAAAGATGGCGGGAGGAACGCTCCCGTCTGAAAATGGAAGAATATCACCATTAAACGTTTCTCTAAGTCTATTCACCCAAAAAGATACCGTTTGAGTTTGAAGATTTTCGTCTGATAATATAGTGTATTTATCTGTTTCCAGTTTATCCAGAATAAAATACATATCATTAGATACATCTATTTTCAATACCTTCTTATTTAAAGTATTATAGAAAAGGCATTCACCCTTTTTTCGAAAAAAAAGAGTATAAGGTTCTATATATAAGTAATAATTCATTGCATTAAATATTAAGTACTAAAAAATAAAAATCTCTTTCATCACTTTTGAATATGCCCAACGATTATGCTCCAAATAATCTACATTCATCGCTAAATATCCGGCAAACATTTCTCGGTTTTTAAAATTCCGGCAAACAACTTTATCTGCCAACACATTGGTATAATACATACACTGAGAACAAGATTCCTGCATATAACATTGTTTACACTGTGACAAAAGCTTAGAACAATATTTTCTGTGATTCTCAGCAACATGGGCAAAATTCAGTTCCACACCTTCATCAGTCACATGCCCAACAGCAAAGTCATGATCAATACGCTCACAAACTAATATTTTCCCATGTACCGTTACATACATTTTACGATTAAAAGGTATGCAAGTCCCCGTAGGCAATAATTTAAAATTCCTTTTCCCATAAAACATCGATCGATAATCTCTGAAGACCTCATTCGATAAATGATGCAAAAAGTAAGTCACAGTAGAAATATCCGGTGCATTATACATCAACTGCTGATCTATTTCCTTCCTACGAGGAGAAAGAGCAATACTTTGAAAAACACTTTTTCTCATTTCGGCATATTTCCCTTCTTGGGCGATACTGGAATTGTTCAACTCTGACAGAGAAGTCTGTTTATCAAATTCCGCCCGAAAAAAATCCACAATTCTTTCAATATTGCTTTCAGAATGAATTACACTGTTAAAGCTTACATACTTTTTAAAGTACTCAGGATAACAAAATTGTAAATTCTTTATTTGCTCGAAAACTTGTGCAAACGAACTTTTACCATTCACTGTTACCCGATGGCAGTCATCAGCTTCAGTACCATCCAAACTAACCAAAAGATGAAACTTATGCTCAACCAAAAAATCTTGATATACACGCAATAACATGGCATTGGTTGTCATATTATATGCAAATTTCATACCTTCAGGTTTATGTTCGTCAATATAAGAAACAATCTGCTTTATCAGATCCATATTCATAAGTGGTTCACCACCATAAAAACCAACAGTAAGAGTGCGAGCAACTGATAAGTGAGGTATTTTCTCCCAAATGCCAAATAAAAAATCAAGTATTTGTTTTGCCTTTGGAAAATCTAAATTCTCACCTTTCCGCTCATCGTATCCATAATATAAATCACCAAAAGCACAATAGCGGCAACGAAGATTACAACGTTCTGTAACCTCGAAAGTAAGAACTGTCAGGTTCTCAACTTCTCTTCGGACCATAGTTTCAGTGATCTCTCCAAACTCCGTCTTCACTTTTTCACCAATAAATTCGTTTTCCTTCAGAAATTTATATTTTTGTAAATAGTGAAGTATCTGCTCTTTAGGATAACATTTCAGTTCTTCATCTTCCTCAATATTTTTCTTTTCTTCCACAACCGTATAAATCCTTTTCAAGATCGGATGAAGAGGCAAATATTCCTTATGCCGAAACGAATAAACATAAGCATGAAACGGAGTAGAAAATGCAATATCATTTTTCATATATCTATGTATTTACTTGCTTCCTGATTTGCCTCGAAAGCAATAGATCTAACATAATTACAAATACTATTATTTCCTCCACAAAATACATATATCTTGTGATCTGCCAAATTTCTTTAACTAAGGCTATTCAACTTTATTTCGTCTTAATGCTCTCATAATATTTAAAATTTAGTTATTGTTTCAGTTTTCCAATGATAAGAATGTCATTATCATTCTCGTGCAGACTATTTCGTAAATCGGTGGCCCGTTTACGTACGTCAAGCTCCAAATCTGTTTGGGTAAGGACTTTATCTAAAGCATCCATCAGTTCAAGAGGATCATAAGAGATACAAATATATCCATTATTCATCATCAAAAAAAGATGAGATAAACCTAAAAGAGGATCAGTAAAGCGATCAATGCGCCGTACATTGCCATCCTTTTTCGAAACGCAAACATTAAATGTAGTCAGACGGACAGAAAAAGCACTTGAAGAAATATCATTCGGATATAAAGTGACATATGCCCAATAGCTCCTTGAAGTTTCATATAAAACAGTAGAAGCACTTTGATTTTCAGAAACAACATGATCTATTGTAAAGCATGGAGTTATTATATTCTTTACCGCATCATAGTGATACAAAGTATCAGGACGAGTACGCAACATGGGTATTTCAGAAATAGAAAAAGAAATCGCATCCACATTCCGACGTGCCACTAAAGCATTACTGTAATCTCCAATTAAACCGTAATGATTTACAGGAATCCGATGCACGATATCACCATCCCTATTTTGCACCCAGCACACATTCTTATTAATTGCAAAGTTCGAGTTCACATTAGCAGAAAAGGGTAAAGTAACCACAACTACGTTTTTTTTATCATAGTCCACCCATATCTGAGACTTATGTACTATTTCCCCGAAACGAATAACCTCATCCGGCAGATAATTCCCCTTTAAATCATAGACAAGCACCTTGTCGGCTCTTCCCGGACCTAAATAAATACGATTTTCTTTCTCATCCACCAACCATGAAAATAAATATAAATACTCTCCCGGGCCTTGACCTACTCCGCCAATATCAGCCACATATCGTCCCTTGCGCGTAAATAGCTTAACAGGAGATACAACGTCAGCAGGTCGCAACAAAATATAATTATCCGTCACATATACACCATATGGATAGGTTTTAATAAGCGCCTCATCCCTATTGTCCAATCTAATGATTTCGTATGATTCCATTAAATCACCCAAAGACATCACTGTCCCTTTGGTCTTCTCTATTATACGCAAATCAACTGAGTAAAAAGAATTATCCTCACTTTTTACATTAACCTTATCAGCTGAACACGACCATAAAGTTACAAAAAAAATAAAGTATAAATATTTTTTCATATACTCTCTTTAGCTATTATCAATGACAAGCAATAATCAACCGCTTGTCATTGATAAAATACATTCATGACTCAACGAATATCAAATTAATCCCTCAAAGAAATTATAATTTGAAATTAGCCCAATTTGCCTAAGGCATGCCAGGAACTTTACTTCCGCCATAAACGGCCATATCAGAACCACTGCCCCCTACCCAGTTACAAATAATATTACCTTCAGGAGAATACTTATCATCAGCTACATTAGCACTATAGTTAGTAGCTTTAAATTCTGCTCCTTTAATACAAGCACATCCACAAGTATGCCCCCCGCGAAGCGCATTCATTTCACGATCCGCCAAATCTTCCTGAGAAAGATTGGTCAATTTAATCTTACTAAGTTTTTTCATGGTCACAAAATTTTAAATTAATAATTTAATTATGTATCTCACTAACTCGAGTTACAAATTCAAATAGATAGAGAATATACTTGATTCGTAAAAGTATATCTTCTCCTCAACAACTCCCTAACTTTATATCCCCGCTCCTTTATTAGCTTCCTGATTAGCTGCTAAAGCATAAGGTCCAGTACAGCCACATGTACAAGATAAAGGGTATCCGCAATCCTTATTACCCTCTAAATTACTTGCCTTAGAACTAACACCCATACAGCCACAAGAACAGTTACTCCCACCACGAAGCATATTCATTTCACGGTCTGCTAAATCTTCTTGACTTAAACTATTCAATTTAATACGTCTCAATGTTTTCATGATATTTAAAATTTAGTTATTGTTTCAGTTTTCCAATGATAAGAATGTCATTATCATTCTCGTGCAGACTATTTCGTAAATCGGTGGCCCGTTTACGTACGTCAGGCTTTAAATCGGTTTGGGCAAGAACTTTATCCAAAGCTTCCATCAATTCAAGAGGTTCATAAGTAATACAAACATAGCCATTGCGCATAGTTAAGAAAGGATAAGAAAGTCCCAAAAAGTCATTTGTAAAACGATCAATGCGCTTCACACTACCATCTTTTTTAGAAACACGAACATTAAATACAGTCATACGAACAGGAGCTCCATCTGATAGCACTTTAGCTGGTCCAATAGTTACTCTACTCCAATAATATTCCGGAGTCTCATACAATGACGTTACAATATATTTATCCTCCTGCATTACATTATCTAAAGTAAAATAAGGTTTCAATAGATTATTAGCAATATCATAGTGATATAGAGTGTCAGGGCGTGTACGCCCGACAACCTGACAAAGGGAGAAAGAATAGGCATCAACATTCCGGGGAGCCAATACTTCATTACTATAATCCGGCACAATTGCATAATTTATAGCAGATATTTTTTGCAAGATATTCCCCTTAAAATCTTGTACCCAGCATAGATTCTTACTGATCGGTGCTTTTGGATTTCCTATATCAGTAAAGGGAAGAACGACCACTACAGCTTTTTCATTTTCCAAATCTATCCAAATGGAACTCTTCGTTATCGTTTCCGGCAATGAAATACTCTCTTCCGATAAAAATTGGCCTTTGAGATCAAAAAATAATATTTTTTTATTTTCGGCAATAGCCACACGTCCCTGCTTTTCATCAAGAAATCTATTCACAGCATATTTATACTCTCCAGGGCCTTGACCAACTCCACCTATATCAGCCACATATCGTCCCTTACGAGTAAATAATTTCAAAGCAGAAACGCCATCTGGCTCTATTAAGATATAATTGCTTGAAACATCGATACCAAAGGGATAAGTAGCAATCAATGCCTCTTCTCTGTTATCCAACTTAATAATTTCCAATGATTCTATCAAATCAGAAAGCAATATTTCTTCCCCTTTCATTTTCTCCATTTCCAGTAAATCGACAGAATAAAAGGATATATTATTCTGCTTGACTTCTTGTTTACATGAATGAAAAAAAACTCCTATAAATACGATCCATGTACCCCAATATTTATTCATCCGCATATTTATTAAATTGTATACATCAAAGATAAGTGTTGATCAGACATTTATCTTTGATGTAAGATTCATACCTTTAAGTAAAGTACCACAAAGACACACACTATACAACAGGTGTATTTCTACCTAATAGAGAGATAATATCTCAATTAAGGCATACCGGGAGCTTTGCTTCCACCGTATACTGAGATATCAGACCCTGCTCCTCCTACCCAAGTGCAAATGACATTACCTTCTGGAGAATGTAAATCACGATCTTCATTCGATGAATGATTCGTTGCCTTAGAAGTAGACGAACATGCACATCCACAGTTATGTCCTCCACGAAGTGCATTCATTTCACGATCCGCCAAATCTTCCTGAGAAAGATTGGTCAATTTAATCTTACTAAGTTTTTTCATGGTCACAAAATTTTAAATTAATAATTTAATTATATATCTCACTAACTCGAGTTACAAATTCAAATAGATAGAAAACATATTCTCTGACATCTTCCGTAAAGTATATCGTTCCTCAAATCGCCTCCTATACTTCTCCGACCGTAGATGCTCTTGATCTTCGATTAACCACTGCACCAATAAATCAATAGGTAGATCTACACTATCATCTTCTTCTTTCAATGGTAAACAATGCATCCCTTCTACCATTTCTTTTAAACCGGTAGAGCCTGTTCCTATTAAAGGCAGTCCATGCATTAGCATTTCAATGGCTACATAGCTACATTGCTCATGAAAAGAAGGCAAAACTCCAACATCAGCTATCTGATAAAAAGTATACAGCACCTCTTTCTCTACCTTCCCTGTAAGAACGACATAAGACCATATACCAGCACATTGTTTCAGATATTTATCATAATCACCATCCCCAACAATCACTAACCGACTATTCGGATTCTTTCTGATGACTTGCCGAAAAGCTTCAATCAAATATTGAACTCCTTTAATCCGATCTAAGCGCCCTACAAAAAGAATAATCTTATCCGTCTCCCTAAATCCTAATGCAGATCTCTTTTCCAAACGCTCCTCCTTACTCAGTTTAATCGCTTCATCCTTTAAGCCGTTATAAACCACAACCAGTTTTTCTTTTTCCACTCCATAGTCTTCACGCAGCAAATTCTGAGTATATTGGCTCAAACATATCACTTTATCCGAATGCTGAAACAATCGTTTGTCTCGCTCATAACTATTCCGTATTTTCTTGCCCCACTCATTCGACTGCTCTTCCTTATGAATAATCGAACGAAACAATCGAGTATTTCCCTTTAACATGAAACACCAATCCAAATAATGAATAGTCACAAGTAAATAGAATTCCACTCCTATCTTCTTCAGCCAGTCTGCTAAAGGGGCATGATGCAAATAATTCAGATGCAACACGTTTTGCTCATCCTTCAAGAAATGCAGCGCAAGCAAATAAGCTATATTCCGATAACAATGCGCAACATCTCCTTTTCTTCCCTCACTCTTTTGAGCAGGAATTTTCAAATAGCACACTTTTCCCGAATTATCACACTCTTCCGTCACCTCTTTTACCTCCGAGTTCAGTTCAACAATAGTTAATCTCACAGAAGAAGTCTGCCTGAAAAATTCAAGCATTTGCCGAATATAAGTCCCAACTCCATACTGAGCGGCACGGCTTCCATTCCCTATTAAATAAATATGTTTCATAAAGCTATCATCTTTAATCCATATTTCCAGGATACTTCTTCTTCTATATTCCCTATATCAATCACTCTCACAAATACATCGTCCAATTCTAACCTCATCCTCAGTCCCTTTTGCTGAACAGCCATTTCCAATTCGCTTAGGTAGACTTGATCAAAAGGCATCCGATTCCGGACAGTAGATTTTAAACGGGAAGAGGCATAACAAGCGACTCCCTCTAACCCCGACTCAAATGAAAGATCTGTAGCTCTCCGAGGATCCCATTCCATTATTTTTTGATCTAAATCTTCCAATATCTCATCTGAATCCCCTGCTATAAAAGCATTCTGAATCAGGTACTCAACCCCCCAGCCAATCCCACATAAACCATCGGAAAAACGAATCGGCAAATCGCTGTGAAGTTCCTGAATTACTTCCTCCAGCATTTCCCCGGCAAAGTCCTCATAAAGTACACGCCCCGTATAACGGGCATAATGGAAAAAGAACAATACAATTCCCATTTTGCCATTCAGTACTCCCAGATCTCTGCGGAAACTCCCATGCAACATCTGGTGATCGGCTATTCGTTTTAATAATGCTTCGTCCACTTTACCCATTGTTTTTCCAGGATTTTATATATTCACGCAATTCGTTACGCTCCATGCTACACACTTTTATAAACTCCATCCGGTTTTGAAACGCCAACTCCTCTGTAGCGTACCCGGAGTTTTCTCCTCGAGGATGCCATAAATGATATAAAGGGCCCTCTTTTACCCAATGCACAGGATATCCCAATATCTCTATTCGCCGGATACGTTCGGCATCTTCCGGTCCCCAACTGACAAAACGTTCGTTATCTCCTCCCCAATGCAAATACTTCTCCCGATCAACAACAAATACTCCACCACACGAAGGGCGTCTCATCAAACGGGCGTATGTAGCGGCGAACATTGTCAGATAGTCGCATCCTTGCCCGGAATATTCAAACGCCTCACTCTGAGCCTCCGAAAGCATTTTCACGACTCCGTCATACGGAATGCTTAACAAATAGCCTTGCTCAATAATCGCAAGTACAGAAGCCTCTATTTGCGATAAAGGGAGTAGTATATCAGCATCCCAGATTGCAACAACAGGTGTAGAAGCGGCCTTTAGCAATCGATTGACATACAATGTTTTATGATAAACCAAACTTTCATCTCTTTCGTAAGTATAGGTGTCTTTATTACTGGCAAAGCCGGACAATTCACTTCTTACATCACCGGCTTCCCATACATGTATTTTTATTCCCGACAAAGACAAATGACGAAGTAAGACCTGAAGATTTCTCATTCTTGCCGGACTATCTATCCGCACAGGGATGCCAATTGTTATTTGTTCGGAGTACTTCATAGTCTTTTTATTTATTCATACAATATTTTATCAAGTCAGAAACTTTGGTCTGATAAAACCCTGTAGGATATAGGTCAAATAAAAAATCAAGCAAATCATCAACAGGCTCATCTACACGCTTCAATTCCTCTTCCAGCCAATCTATCAAATAGATAAAATACTCTTTCAGCAAAGCACTGGAAAAAGTATCACCAAATAAGAAGGTTGGAGTGATCCGGATTAAGATGTAGCGCCCCAATCCAACAATTCCATTTCGCAACGAGAGGCCTGACAATCCATAAATATGAATACACCTTATCAGATACAGATCAATATCTCTCAATATCTCATCGCCATCGGCATCTACATAGCCATGCTGTATCAGATATTCAATACCCCAACCGATCCCGCATAATCCATCATTAAAGGAGATCGGCATTGAATAGTTCAAGTTCTGGCAAACATCATCGAGCAACTCACTGGCAACTTCTTCATAAGCTAACTCACCGGAAAGGCGACCATAGCGGAAAAGAGCAATGGCAATCCCCATTTTTCCGTTGGTGAGTCCGAGGCAGGACGTAGAACGTCCTGCCTGAACTAACTCCCTAACCAAGAAATGCTTATTCCCAATTAATAGTGAACCAACCATAGACGTATCCTCCTGCTGGCGTTGTCAACTCCAGCTTATAGTCTCCCCTTTCAAAATCTTCTACAGAAATAGCTAAGGAGTTTTGCTGATCCGAATTTATACAAGAAGAATACAATATCCCCTTCTCTGAAAGAATACGTACAGTAACCTCTCCGGAATGAACTACAAAAGATATATTAAGAAGAGTATTATCTACAAGAGACGCTTCCACAGGTGTCAAAGGGAGTGATTTTGTATGAGTACTACTGAATATTCCTTTCAAGTCCAGATTAATTACACTATTAATTTCATTAGGAGAAGGAAAGGAATAAGATTCAGCATTACCTTTAAGAATGACAGCAAATAGAAAAATAATCGTACTTAATAAGTGTTTCATAGCAATTTTTTTTAGTTAAACATTAATAAACTTATGCTACAAAACTACAGGTTCCGAAAATGAAAAGCAAATTTGAAGATGGACAATATCTCAATATATATCACATAAAATCAGCAACTTACATCAACTCCTTTTTATTTGATGGACAAACTGGTTTGACTACCCGTCCGACAGAAGCCATATCAGGAACTCCAAGTTCAATTTTAAGTCTCTGTTTACGTTTACTCAAAGCTTGAGCTGAAACTCTCAAAATAGCAGCTTGACGAGCATGCTTCACTTTGATATATTCAAAATAACAAATGGCAACCACTCTTCTATCCAACTCTTCATCATGTTGCTTTTGGTACTGATCTATAAATTTTCTCAAAGAATTACCATAGAGCAAATCAATACATTGGAACAATCCTTCCCAATCGTCCACTTTTAAAGTTTTAATTTCTGAAAGATCACATGTTAATATTCTGACCAACAAATTAATTGATGCATATAAGCCAGGAGTATTCTCCATATCAGAATCTTTTAATGACTTTATCTTATAAGACAAATCCTTATTTCGAGCTCTCAAATCAATATTTATAGACAATTGATTTTTCCATTTCTTTTTCAGCTCTTCCAATTGTTGACTAATTTTGCAGGAATGTTCTTTTTCCTGTTCCAAAAGTGCATTTGTCTTTTCTTGCACCTCCAAAGAGCTCTGTTTCTGTTCGCTCTTTAATTGTTCAAGTTTCTCTACATGCAATTTAGAGTCACTCAACTCTGCCAATAACCTTGCTCGCTCTTGTTCATGCGCCTTCATATTTCTATTGAATTCCTCCTTTTCAATCTGTCTTCTACGCCTTTCTTTCATATAGAACACATAGATAACCGAGGTTATACTCAATAATAACAGAATTACCGATAAGTAAGATATGGTGGAATGAAGTCTTTCATTTTCCAATTTAAAAGTGTGGGCTTGCAACGCAGCATTATTATATTTTTCCTGAATCTCTTTCACTGCATAAGCTAAATTCTGTCGCTCCAAAGAATCAAGAGCTTGTTCATATTGATCCCAATAAATCAAATCTAAATTTCGTGTTTCAAGATGCCCCAAATATTTATATGCAGAAACACGGGTATATGGTCGCGAAGAAGCAGCTGCTTTCAACAAATATCCTTCTGCTTTAGAATAGAGTTTATTAGACAAATAATAAATTCCAAGGCTAAGACATACTGGGGTTTTATCTAAGACTAAGTCTGATTCCAAATTTGACAAAAGCATTTGTTCTGCTGAAGGAGACATCTCTAAATACATTGAAATCTGTCCCCACTCAGAAACAATATCCTTGTATATATCTGATTTAGAATAACTGAGAGCATCGTTGATAGCCTGCTGATAATAAAGAGAAGCACTATCTTGCCTACCCTCTAATAAATAAATCCGTCCCATATCACGCTCTGCATACACAAGATTGGCTGTATCAGTTAATTGTTGAAATAAGGAGACCGATTGACTATTCATTATTAAAGCATCTTGGTACAAGTCTAAATTCATATATAGTTGCCCCAAATGATTACGTACCAATGCCTGATATTTAAGATTGTCTGTTACATCCAATATAGAGAGAGCTTCTAAAAAATATTTCTGTGCATCCTCTAACATGCCCCTTGAAGATTTAACCCTTCCTAAATAGAATGACGCTTTACCCTTTTTTAGCCTATCTTTTCCATTTGAATAATAGCCAACAGCTATTTGTATCAACGAATCCGAGCTCAACGGTAAATCATTTTTATCCATTGCTTGGGTCAACAGTAGGCAATAATCAGCTTGGTTTTCTCCCGTCAACTTTTCCGGATCCGATATTTGATGAAGATACACTAAAGCACTATCGGGACATTCCTCCATACACATTTCGGCCTGACGTAACAAACGGACTACTTGCCCCTCAGAACGCCCATCGGTACAACTTACCAAAAACAAAACAAATAACAATACGCAGCAGATATAAGATGATTTCATCTGTCTTCAAATATAATCCAAAATAAAGAATAAAATAAGTTCTATGAACCCATTCCTCAAAAGTACAATTATATTTTTAAATATCAACAATAAGTAAAATAAAGAATAGAACAGACCTATTCTTTTTCCGGAAAAGTATATATCTATCCGGTGGATCATTTAATAATTTTATCGCAAATACCTTGTCGGTTATTACAGCATATTGTTTCTTTAATAAGAAACCCGCCATTGATGTGGACTTTGTCAATGACGGGCAGTTTAGATTATTCTAAGATTGTATCGAATCACGTTAATATTATTATTTCATTCAATCACCTTGAACCTCATTTCTATCAATAACCATCGGTATTTTATAAGATTTACCTTGACCTCGTCGATTTAACTTTGTATTCTCTTCTATAGTGATCATTTTAATAGGAATTTCATTTATAGCAATAATTTCATCACCTTCTAACAAACCGGCTTTTTTAATATAATTACTCTCATAATCGGCAATTTTAGTAATAATAATTTTTCCATGGCTATTCATACGGGATGACATGTGGAATCGTTTCTTCTGAGGATTGACCACTCGTTCGTAATTCTTTATTGGCTGCAAACCTAATCTTTGTGATTTCATGTCGAAAAAAACATTAAATCTTTTAAGAAAAAGCATTAGTTTTTCAGTGGTTCTACCAAAGGCTATACTATAAATATTATTCCTTAAATTTAGCGATAAGCAACACCGGATTATCTTCGTCATTCAATTTTGAAGCAATCTCTTTCAACTCTCCTTTCAACTTTCCTTGCCCGTTAAGTTCGATGAGCTCCTCGGCCGGATAATATTGTATGGCATAGTTTTCAGGCACTACATGATAATTGGCGGACAATCGCATTTGGAATGCCGGAATATTGGTAGCGGACACTACATCCCTGTTTACCAGATCGACCCGGCAATATTCATTAGTGAACCTGTCATACAAATAAGATACCGGATCAGAAACACGGTTGTTCTTCACATCTATATCCTTTACTATCGTGTACCAAAGCAAATAACGGCCGGTCATCACATCAACCGTCGCTAAAATCGGAATATTGTTTTCGCTTGTATGGTTCCGGCGGACAGTCAATGGAATCAAATGGTCATCACGATATACATACGCCGTATCCAATGAATAATCGGCAATCAGAATATCCGAACCAAAACGGGCTACGGGAGACATTAATAAACTTACATAACCAAACGCACCGTCTCCTACTGTATAAGACAGTCCATCCCTTATTCTCTCCTTGACCGTGATGGGAATCGACGTTAATTTCCCGTCTTTCTTGGAAATCTTGTAATAAGGCGTTTTATTAACAGGATACTTCCCAATCTGAGAGTCGACAAGGCGATAATCTTCGCCAAACAGGAAATTTTCATCATACTCAAATATCGAAGAAGCAAACATGCGGTTTTGCGGCAGTTTAAGCGTGCGCCTGTATGCGCCGCCATAACCATACACCTGAATTCTGCTTTGTAACCCGTCATAGATGAATATCTCCCGGGCTTTTTCATCGATGCAATAACCGCTGACAATATCTCCATATTCTTCCCCGCTCATGCCTGTATGGTTAAAAGAATGAAGGTATTTTCCTGACTTGTCAAAGAAGATAACATCACTTTTCTTGTTTACGGTAACAAGAAAGCTGTCCGTCATAAGGATGGGACGGATACCGACCAATGAGCTGTCACCTGTTTCCAACACGACATATCTTACATCTGCGATATCCTGAAGAATGATTTCTTTCTCGGGGTATTGCTCCTGCAAATCAAAAACAGGCAATCCGGTGAACGGCTCGACAGGAGTATTTACACATGCCGGCTTCTCTTTTTGAGAACTACCGGTACAGGCCACCAACGCACTAAGCACTAAAATCAAATATAGGTTTTTCATTATAAATCTGTTTAAAAATGTATAAAATATTTCTCAGATAGAATCTGCATGAACAGCTTTTTCCTCCTTCTCCACCTTCACTCCGACCTGTTACAGATTTGTGCATAAAGCCCAAATATACCAACAAATAGATGACTTACTTTCATTTATATCAAATTATGATTGTATCAACACCATGAACCCATCCTCAAAAATACAATTATATTTTTAAAAATCAACAATAAGTCGAATAATTCTGGTTGGTAAAATTCAAAAAAGGTATCAAATACTTTTATTCAAATTAACACTGTTAACAGTCATTCCAAAATATCTTTTTTGGAGGATGCAAAGAACAAGTCTTTTGCATTTAAAAGAGCTGTTCCTTATCACCAAAAGACCTGCTTTAACAGTGTGTTAAAACAAGTCTTTTACCGACAAACAGCAAATCAACATAAGCATCTAATTTACAGAATGATAATCAAACAAATCAATTCATTTTCCAGAAGTTTCACTGATATATTATATAGGAAGATAATTACTATTTTGACAAGTAGAACACATAGTATCCCCAAATGTCATTTATTAACAAAGAAGAGCTAACTGCTTCCAGCGGTATATACTATACATCAGCTACTTCACGTATTTCAATACATTTCACTGGATAATCACGGGCTTTATCAAAGCCAATCACCGATAGAGAGAAATCTTTATTTCTCAAAAGCCTATTTTAGCCTTTCTTTATCATAACGGCCAAACCATATTCTCTAGCTTTGCATTGATTCTACTTATTTATATTTACATATCATTAATATATCATTATCATCTATACTCAATCGGGATGCAATATCCTTCAGCTCCCCCTTCAACCCGCCTGCTTGATATTGTTCAATAAGCCTTTCCGCTGTAAACATGCTTATACCATAATTTTCTCTATCAGCAGACTGAAGTATCATAGTCGGCACAGGCCTTTCTATATCGGAGGAATAATTAGAATCATACATTTTCCATTCCGCAATCTTGCCTGTATGCCTGTTTAACACAAGCTCAGGAGCATCCGCCATAGGAGACATAGGAGCAGAAGGATTATAGTACATCGGAATTATTCTAAAATGCAAATATGAATCGGTGTATAATTCACAAGCGACAATGACCGGTGGATCTGATGCATATACCGAAGGAGTCTGCACGGCGATAGGAACCAGTTTGTGATGACGATAGCTGTAAATAGTATCCAAAGCATAGTCGGCAATCAAGAAAGCATCGCCATTTTTTATCAGCGCGGTTATGAGAAAGAGGACCTGATCTTTATAAGCCCCTCCGGGAAATTTGACGATCTCTGTATGTACCTTCTCACTGATAGGTTTATCCACAACAATCCCGATGGAAGACATCTCTCCGCTCTGTTTATCGATCAGATAGTAAGGATGCGTATCCACCTTTTTCTTTTTACGAAAGTCATAAAACCGATTATAACCTATCAGATAATCCTTATCATAATTATACAGATCGATAAATGTGCAATCCTTCATAGGCAAAGCATGACTACGCTTATACCGCCCATCAAAAGAATAAATATATATCTTTTTCCGGAACGAATCATAGATGTATATTTCTTGCATGCCAAAATCGGCATCCCATGCGGTTATAGAACTGTACTCTTCAGCAGATCCTCCTCTCCGGTTAAAAGTCCACAAGTACCTCCCTTTTCTATTAAAGAAAAAGATATTGCCATTATCAACACCACTTGCGACAGTTATATAATCATCTGAAATCCGAAAAGCGGAACAATCCGACGCAAGTAGTGAATTACGTGTCGTTTCTAAAGGAACATACTCTACATCGGCAACATCATGTATATTCACTTTCTCAACAGGATATTCACAAGTAACATCTATGATACACAAAGAGGAATCCATGTCATTAGAAACCTTTTCTTTAGTATGAGAGCAACTACATGAAATGAGAAGCAGAAACCATAAATAGATTTTATCCATAAACCTAAATTTTACAAGTATTATTATACTTACTGATTACGTCCAAAGAATCTCAGGTTACATACCGTTATACCAGGTCTTTCGTCTAAAATATATTCCGTTTCAATCTTTCAATTTATAGAAAGCAATAATCGGATTATCATCCTCGCCCATTTCATCAAGAAGCTTCAGCAGTTCGGCCTGCTTCTCAGGGAACTTGACCTTAGCTTCAGCGACGTTGCGCCTTACCTGATCCAAATTATCCGGTGTGATTGCAAAATAAAAACTATTTTCACCTGTATACCTAATTCCATCGAACGATTGAGAACCGTCAATATCATTCGTTATACCCGGACTTTCGATCGCCATCCAACCGATACCTTTTAAAGGAGTCTGTTCCCAGGAATCTATCTTTTCTGTCTTTTTATCGTACCGGCTGAACCACATCTTTTTATTATAGGAAAATTTAAAGAGCAGACACTCTTTATTTTCACAAACACTCTGCATCATTATAAAATCTTTCAGACCAAGATCCTTAACGTCATATCTTCCCAAAGGCAAACCATATTTACCAAGAGATAAATGATAACGAGGATAAATGGAGTCACAGGTAATGCCGTAGATCGTATCGTTGATTTGAGAATAGACATTACTCCTCCCTTGATAGATCCACGAAGCATCAGAGGAAAGATTCATCTCCGACTTATCACCTCCAGCAGGCAAGTAAGGAATTTGCTCCATCAATGTCTCCCCTTTTCCATTCACAACACAAGCACTTATAAAGACGCGTTCATTTCCATTAGAAACAGTGCCGGGATAATAAATCAAGCAATCCTCCATCACATCAATGGCCTCACTATAAAAATTCGGCCATTTTAAAGGAATCTCTTTAACAAAGATATTATCCCGCATATCATAGACTGTCAGACTGCCATTACGGCTGAACGGATAAATAAATACCAAACTGTCACTGACTGTGAAAAAGTTAATATTAGTTACCTCTCCGGGGCCCTGACCTACACGACCGATTTTACGGATAAACCTTCCCGAAGTATCAAACATCATGACATGGTTCTGATTTCTTGAATAAATAAAGACAAACTTCTCCGTCCGCTTTAGCTGCTTTATATCACCGACTAATATATTATCCTGCGTTTCCAGTTTCACATACTCCACATCTTTCACGATGTCACTCAGCAGTAAAGGCTTGCCGCAATCTTTCAGGTTGTTAGCAAGATCAATGTCTTTAAAGGTTTCTTCAACCGGTAAGGTATCATCTTCTATAGTAACAGAAGAAGAAGGCTTACTTGTGCACGCGCTTAAAAAAAACAGTGCACAGAATAATAAAACGATATTTGTATTCATACGCATTATTTTAAATAAAGATTTAAGAAGAAGACATTGCCAAAGTTTCCTTCAATATAGATCATATAAGATACACTGAAATAGATTCTAATGAATTAATATTTTTAGTTTAACAGTTGATTGGGTGAGTCACTTACTCAACTGATATTTGTTTTAAATTATAGATTCCATAAAGAGAATTCAATCTTTCAATTTATAGAAAGCAATAATCGGATTATCATCCTCTCCCATTTCATCAAGAAGCTTCAGCAGTTCGGCCTGCTTCTCAGGGAACTTAATCTTAGCTTCAGCGACGTTGCGCCTTACCTGATCCAAATTATCCGGAGTGATTGCGAAGTGAAAACAGTTTTCGCCTACATTATCGAAGTCTTTGAACGATTGAGAGCCGTCAATATCATTCGTTATACCCGGTGCATCGAGTATCATCCAATAATGAGCTTTAAAAGGAGTTTGCTCCCAAGAGTCGATCTTCTCCGTTTTTTTATCGTATCGGCTGAACCATAACTTTTTATCAAACCAAAATTTTACGCCTTTGAAACCAAGTATTTTTAAACGATGTGTAAGGATAATGCAACTACGCTAAAAATCAAATGGTTATAAAACATATTTTTAGCAGTGAGGCAAAAGGAAAGCAAAAAAAAGCAGATTTGGAAAGGAGTTAGGTTACCAAATCGTAACTCCGCCAAATATGCTATAAAAAGAAGTGTAATATATTATATTTCAGCCTATTGCTTGTTTTTGCATAGTATCAGATAACTCAACAGAAAGTAAATTTGTAACTAAAAAAAGTTGAGTTATGCGAAGCACATTCAAAGTATTGTTCTACACCAAGAACCAGTCAGTAAAAAATGGTAAGGCCCCGATAATGGGACGCATCACAGTCAATGGAACCCAAGCGGGTTTCAGCAGCAAAAGAACAGTGTCCCTTTCCTTATGGGACGTAAAAGCCAACCGTGCGAAAGGCAAGTCCGAAGAGGCACGCACACTGAATCAAGAACTTGACAACATCAAGGCGCAGATAACGAAGCACTATCAGTACATCTGCGACCATGACAGTTTTGTTACGGCCAAGAAAGTATATAACCGCTATGCAGGTTTCTCAGAGGAATGCCATACTCTTATGGTGCTCTTCAGAGAACAGCTTGAATCGTATAAAGAAAAGATAGGTAAAGGAAAGGCGGAAAGCACTTACCGTGGACTGGTTGCCGACTACAAAAGTCTTTTGCTTTTCATGAAAACCAAAAAGAACATCGAGGATATAGCTATTGACGAGCTTGAGAAATCGTTCATTGAGGATTATTACACATGGATGCTCGGCACGGCAGGCAATGCGAATGCCACCGCTTTCAACCGTATTAACACCCTGAAATGGCTGATGTACATCGCGCAGGAAAAGGGGTGGTTGAGAGTTCATCCTTTCACATCCTTCGAGTGCAAACCGGAATACAAGAAAAGGTCTTTTCTTACTGAAGAGGAATTACAGAGAATCATCCATGTGGATCTGAAATACAAACGCCAGCGTGCCATGCGGGACATGTTTCTCTTCATGTGCTTCACCGGTCTTGCATATGCCGACCTTAAAGCCATTACTTATGACAACATCCATACCGATTCCGACGGAGGCACATGGCTGATGGGCAACCGTATAAAAACCGGAGTGGCCTATGTCGTGAAGTTATTGCCCATAGCCGTTGAGCTTATTGAGAAATACAGGGGTGTGGACGAAAAGAAGGATTCCCCCGATTGTGTTTTCCCCGTAGGCGAATACAACACGATGTTCCTCAGCCTCAGAATCATCGGCAAGAAGTGCGATTGCCATACCGAAATCACCCCGCATATCGGACGTCATACATTTGCAGTTCTGGCCATTCTCAAAGGGATGCCGTTGGAAACCCTGCAAAAGGTATTAGGGCATAACTCCATCCTTTCCACGCAGGTATATGCTGAGCTTATCAATCCGAAAGTGGGCGAAGATACCGACAAACTATGCGAGAAGATAGGCCATGTTTACAAACTGGCCGTCTAAGACCGACCAAAAGGAATGCCCCTTCAGCCGGTAGGCCGGAGGGACATTCCTTTTGTCTTTTCTTTATTTCCTGAACCTTCGGAAATCCCGATAGTTCTTTTTTAACACCTCATACAGTCCGCTTTCGGGATAAAGAATCTTTCCGCCGATGGTAGTATAGGACACCATGTTCTCGTCACGCAAGGTTTGTAGCGTCCGCCGTGAGATGTGCAGCCTCTCGCACACATCATCTCCAGTCAGGTAATGCTCATCCGCAATCGTGGGGCGTATTCTTGCCGTGGCTTCCTCAGCCGCCTTACCCGCTCTCCTTATCCATCCGGTCAGTTCCTTGAACTCTTCCGAATCCTTTGTGATAATGTCTGCCATAGCCTATTTCCTTTTTACAAGTCCTTCACTCAATATCTCCTGAATATCCGTTTCCCGATAGAAGAATTTCCCGCCTATGTTTGAATAAGGGATAAGGCCGTTGTCCCTGTAATTTTGTAGGCATCTCTTCGATATTTTCAGAGCCAGACATACCTCTTGTGCGTCCAATCATTTATCCGGTGCGGGTGAGGCAACCTTTTTACGGAAGTCTTCCAACTGTACCGCCAGCAGACTGAACTGTTTCCTCATTTCCAGATACGCGCTTGTTTCAATAATAGTCAGTTCCATACATGATGTTTTTAGTTTATACATTTTGATGTTTTCTCCGGCAAAATAAGTCATACTCTCCGGTAAAAACAAATGTGCGGAATCAAAGTCGGATTTTGACATCCGTTGGCGTATGACTTTTAAATTAACCGTTTCTCCAGCATCCGGTTATAGCTTACACGCAAGGAATCAATAAAAGGAGTAGTGTCTGTACAACGATCAAACACTTTTCCCCGTTTGGTATATAATGCATTTATTTTCAGATGAAACATATCCTCAAAAGCCCGAATTACACTTATCACAGTCAGTTTGCCACCATTTTTCGAGCTTATTGCACCGGCTGCCATCAACGCAGCCACCAGTTCAATCAAATCACTGTCTGTACCGTTCCAGGTCAACATGATAACAGATTTATCTTTTGTATCTTTCATTATTTCCGATTTCAATTCGGGGATAATATTCCCCAATTTAAATAACTCTTTAACCATTTCTATCTCTGTATCGAGAAGAGATAATGCCTTACCGATAAACACATCGTACAAAATATGCCTTTTCTCCAACATTTGCTCCGATGCTATTTGCATAGAAACCAGCTCTATTTTGGTATAATTCAAGCGACGTAACTTCAATATTAGGTTCTCGCTTTGTGGAAGTCCTCCAAGCAGAGTTACAAAATTATCATAAGCAGCAGGCAATTCTTCCGCTACTTGTACCATGCCCTCCAAGTAGGAGGCAAATAGGTTGAAAAGGAGTGCATTTGTTAATATTTTCATCATATCACATTTTAGGTTTTATAAATCATCGCCTCCGACTAAATTATCATAAAAACGTCAAGAGTAAGTACAAACTTCCATATATCCTCATTTTTATCTTTTGCAAAGTTCGGGATTATATAGATAGCTAAAAACGAGGTCGGTACGATTATATTTTAATTTATATTACATACTGATAAATAGCAAGTTATATTGAATTAGAATTAAATAGTATTTCTCCCCCAAATAATTGTACACTCGGTATTTGTTTTCATTCAGATGGATATAGGGTATTAATAGCAGATAAAGCGTAATTATTGACCTATTGAGCCATAATAAAATACCCGTTTTTCTCTTTTCAGAAAAAAACGGGATAAAATTACATGATTTTTAATATTGTCTCAATAAATACCGACTACGGTATGTTTATCATATAATAATCTATTACATAACAATCTATTTAACTAATAAAGAAAACAAATATCGGTATTCCATTTCTCTATTTTTTAGGCTTTTTCAAAAATCAAATAATATCCTAATTAAATATTCTGTATTCATTCGGAGAACATCCCGCGATACGCTTGAAAGCCTTGCTGAAGTACTGGATATTGATACCTCAAAGCGTAAGGAACATTACTGACAGATTTTGTAGGCTCAGCAAGCAATTCTTTTGCTGCATCCATTGTTTTTACTAATCCTAAGATGTATTTTCTCATCATATTCATCCGACTTTTTCCTTTGTACGTATAGCTTTATAGGACTCCAGTTCCTTCCTGCTCCGGCTCGAAGTAACCAGATAGACACCACCGAAAATGAAGATAACAGCCATGCCCTTGATGAAATTGAAAGAGTCCATACCCCAACAAACGGCAACAATGCAGGCAACAAGTGGTTGGATATAGTTGTACATACCCGCCACGGTGGGACGGAGATTCTTCTGTCCGACCACAATCAGCATGTAGCTGATGAAGGTAGCTCCCACGACAATAAAGGACAAGCCACCCAGTTCGGGAAGATGCAGGCTGCTCCAATCTGTACGCATCAGGCTGCCGGCTGAAAACGGAAGGACACATATGAACGAATAGGTGAACATCCACTTCATAATGGTCACCAGCGAATATTTGTTCACGAAATCCTTATACAATACGATGTAAAGGGCATAGCAGAACTGTGCCAGCAACACCAGCAAATCGCCCCATATCATTGTGCCACCCGCGGTTGCTGCCGATGCTCCTTGCTCATGCTGCCCGTTTCCGAGTATCAGCAGCAATGCACCGCTCGCTCCGGCCGCAATGCCCAGCACCTTCTTGCCCGTAATGGGCTCTTTCAGTATCAATGCAGCCAGTACCATAGCCCATAGAGGCATACTGGTAGTAATAATGGAGGCATCACCGGGTGAGCTTAGACTGACACCGAATATGAAACAACCTTGATTGAATACAATACCTAAAAGGGCGGCAACAAACAGGCTTGCCAAGTCCTTATGGCTGACATGCTCCGGTTTTTGAAAAAAAGAAGCTATCCAGAAGAGAACCATCGCACCCCCGATACGTAAATCAGTTACGACAAGAGGCGTAACAGCTCCTCCCAACATGATAAATTTGGATATGGGAGACATCAGCCCCCACATGGCATTTGCCCCGAACATGGCGGCATGTCCTTTCCAACAAATCTTTTCCATATGCTATTGTTATGTCTTTAATAAGAAGTCCAACCTCCGTCTGCTACAAATATGGAACCGTTGACAAAAGAGGCCTCGTCAGATGCCAGAAAAAGTACAACTTTGGCTATCTCATCAGGAGTGCATTTCCGCATATTAGTGATATAACCTTCCGAAACTTTGGTCTCGATGTCTCTCCAATTATCAATGGATTTGTCATGAGCCGTTTTTGATCCGATTAAGTTCTCACTGTTTACCCGCAGGTTTGTCTCGACTCTGCCCGGTGCCACCGCATTACAACGGATATTCTTGTCCTTATAATTAAATGCCACATTTTTTGTCAGTCCTATCAGGCCATGCTTGGAGGCTACGTAGGCTGCCCCTCCCCCCCTTGCTCCCGTAAAGCCGGCAATGGAAGCTGTATTCACAATGACTCCTCCTCCTTGTTTTTCAAATACAGGAATAACGGCACGGATTCCACGCATCGGCGCTGTAAGATTTGTAGAAATCACTCTGTCCCAAATCTCATCGCTGACCTCGCCTGCCGGAAGAAGTTCATCAAAAACTCCGGCATTGTTTACCAGAATATCAATCCGTCCAAATCGCTCTAAAGCCGAGTTTATCATCCGCTGTACATCATCTTCTCTGGTTACATCCACTTCAACCGGTATAACGTCCGATTGGTTTTGTTGCAACGTGTCTGCAATCTTCCTTACTTCTATACCGTTGATGTCTGCCAGAATAACTTTTGCTCCCTCATTGGCGAATAAGACAGCTATTGCCTTTCCATTGCCGGATGCAGCTCCCGTTACAATTGCAACTTTATCTTTCAGCCTTCCTGAAGATACTTGTGCTAAACTATTAGATACACTTCCCATAAGTAAAATAAATGTTACTATAAATTTTAATATTCTCATGTTTCTGTTTTTTTGTGCAAAGTTAAATGTCATGGAAATGAAGATTATTGTATTTTTGTACCATAAACATGGAAAAATAAGCTATGTGGAAAGAAAATCTATATCAGCCAGTTGAAATACTTTTAAGGGAGCACGATACATTTCCGATTGGAGAGCACCAGCATTCTTTTTTCGAAATGGCTTATATTCTGGAAGGTACCGGAAGTTTTGTTGTCAATTCCGTAAATGGCGGGGAAGAACATCATAACTATTGTGCCGCCGACTTATGCCTGATACCGCCCAATAGAGTTCACCTGTTTCGGATTTGTTCACATAGTCGTTATTTGTTTATCCGGTTCACGGAGAATTATGTGACCGATTATATAAACAGATATGCTGAAGGGGCTCTCGACATACAAGCCGGATACTGTATCCGATTTCAACAGAGTGATGCGGAAATGCTTCACAGTTTGATTGAACTAATTGTCAGGGAGGTATCTGAAAAGAAAATGATGTCGGGCTATCTGCTGAACTACTACGTGAACAGTGTCATTGTGCTTGCTGTAAGAAATCTTTCCACATTGGCCCCGGAGCATGATAATGCGGACAGTAGCAAGGCACAGTATATGCTAAAATACATCAGGCAGCATATCCACCAGCCCGAACTCCTGAAATTGAATATTGTGGCTGAAAAATTTCACCTTTCCCCCACTTATGCAGGACGTTTCTTTAAACGGAATTTTGGAGAGGATTTCAAACAGTACATCCAAAAAAGCAGGTTGAAAACGGTGGAAGACATGCTTGTCGGCACTCAAATGAGCATTAAAGAGATTTCAAACAGAATGGGCTATACCGACCCGTGCTACTTGAACAAGTTGTTTCAGCAATATCATAATATGACTCCTTTGCAATATAGAAAGAAGTATTGCGATACACATTTACCTATTAGCGAAGAAAAATGATTATTATGTCGGTAACAAGATGAATGCTAAAGGAAGAATCATAAGTATTTTTTTCTTAATCAATTATTACATAGTTATTTATAAGTTAATTTAATTTTCTGTATTCATTCGGCGAACATCCCACGACACGCTTGAAAGCCTTGCTGAAATACTGCGGATATTGATACCCCAAAGCATAAGCCACATCACTGACAGATTTTGTAGGATCGGCAAGCAGCTCTTTTGCTGTATCCATTGTTTTTGCCAATATATATTCTTGTGCAGATAAACCGGTCTCTTTTTTAATCAAATCTCCGAAATAATTCGCAGACAGATGCAACTGGTCAGCACAATAAGCAACGGTTGGTGTACCGAATTTAGAGGGTTTATCCGAAATGAAATAGTCATTCAGCAAGGCTTCGAAAGAACCGAGCGTATTCTTGTTCTCTTTTTTGCGGGTAATGAATTGTCGGTCATAGAAACGGATGCAATAGTTGAGCAACAATTCGATGGCAGAAGCGATAATCAGGTTACTGTGGCGATCTGCCTTGTCATATGTCTCCTCGTCGATTTTTGTCAGACAGTCGATGACGGTCTGCTGCTCCTGCTTGGAGAGGTGCAACGCTTCATTGGCGGCATAGGAGAAAAAAGTATAATCCTGCATATGGCGGCCGAGCGGCGTGCCCCGCAGCAAGTCGGGATGGAACAGCAGACACCAGCCCGAACCGGTAAAAGTTGTTCCGTCGGCTTCATGTCCGAACACTTGCCCCGGAGCGATAAACACCAACGTATTTTCTTGAAAATCGTAGGAGCGTCGGCCATAGGTCAAATCGTCCGTACACCGTAATTCTTTCAGGAAGACCACATACATTCCCACGTGCTTGCGTGCGTGGGGTACGGGGTGCGGCATACGGCTTCCCTCTATGACGCTGACCAATGGATGCCTCGTTTCCACGCCCATGTAATCATTGTACTCCTTTATCGTTTTCAGTTGCATAATCTTCTCCATAACAGTCTCTTTCATTGTTTCTATGCAAATGTAGAAAATATCTTCGGCTTATCGGTTCCAATCTGTAATAATTATACATGAAACCGTAATTCATACCCTATGGAGCACTCGGACAGCCTGTAATTTTGCATCATGGAAAACTGAATAAAAGAAAGAACAATGATACAAATGAATAATTCGGGACTTATGACCATTGATAGGTTCAATAAATTGACGGGGCATGAAACACTGCATCCGTTGATCTGTATGGTCGATTTGTCAAAGGCAAATCTGACCGAGGACATTCGGATGATGTGCAATTTTTACGGACTGTTGTATTACAACGATTCAGAGCAAGAAAAAGCATCTGAAAAAGAGTGGCTGCGGCTGGTTTATCCCGGTGAAACGGTTGAAATACCCTCGAACCGGCATCGACATACCGGATGCTATTCGGGGGTGTTGTTTCATCCCGATTTGTTATGCGACACATCGCTTGAAAACCGTATCGAGACCTACCCGAAACGCTGCTGCTGTAAGGGTGCATTGTCGGAGCACGAAAGGAGAATCATAACCGATAACCTGCGGGAAATCGGAGAAGAGTTGCACCATGCCATCGACCGGCATAGCGCAACGATCATCGCCTCACATATCGAATTGCTACTCAATTACTGTGTACGCTTTTGCAGTCAGTGAACTACAAAACCGTAATAATTATCCTTCAAACCGTAATTCATGACCGGTCGGGGTGAAAATTCCAGCCTAATTTTGCATCAGGTAAAACAGATAAATAAAATGGTAGAGATTATGAAAATAAAAATGAAAATTATGACAACGCTACTCGGTGTCTTATTCGGATGCGGAATCGCAGCCTCTCAAACACCGAAAGCAGAACAAGCTATGGACAGTAAACGACAACACATTGCAGAGGTCGCAACCCTTACGAGTATGGGAGACCTCGACAAACTGAAAACCGTCCTCACGGACGGGTTGAATGACGGCATGACCGTCAGTGAGCTGAAAGAAGTGATGGTACACACCTACGCCTATTGCGGTTTTCCCCGTGCCCTGCGCGGACTGCAAACGTTAGTTGCGGTACTCGACGAGCGTAAGGCAAAAGGTTTCGAAGACGATTGGGGACGTGAAGCGTCGCCGATAACCGATACCCGCCGTAAGTATGAGCGCGGACGCGACATTCTCGCAGAAATTTCAGGCGTTCCGGTAGATGCACCGAAAGCCGACTATGCTGTACTGGCTCCGGAAATCGAGGTATTCCTCAAAGAACATCTCTTCGCCGACCTTTTCGAGCGGGATGTATTGACCTATGCCGAACGGGAGCTGACGACCGTTGCCGTGATAGCCTCGTTGGGCAAAGGCGTGGAACCGATGCTGAAAGGACACATGGGTATCGCGCTGAATGTAGGTGTAACACCGGATGAATTACGCGGTGTGCTAGCTATTGTTGAAAAGAACGTCGGACGCAGCGAAGCCGATGGCGGCAGACTGGTTTTGAACGAATTGTTGCAAAGCAAAGGATTGATCGCCAACCCGGAAACACCGGTCGAGACAGTCGAGAATGGCGTAAAGAAACAGAAAGTAACGTTCCATAATCGTTTTCTGATCGATGTGGTCGGTGATCTTTATTTCCCTGCAAACTATGATTCGGCAAAGAAATATGCTGCCATCATTGTCGGTCATCCTTTCGGCGGTGTCAAGGAGCAGACTTCCGGGCTTCATGCCCGCAAGCTGGCGGAAATGGGTTACGTGACATTGGCATTCGATGCTTCCTACTACGGCGAGAGCGGCGGTTATCCGCGTCGTATGGAATCGCCCGAAGTGAGGGTGGAAGATTTCAGCGCGGCGGTCGATTTCCTCTCGAACCACCCGGCTGTCGATACTGACAAGATAGGTGTAATCGGCATCTGTGGCGGAGGATGTTATTCTGTCAATGCTACGCAGATAGACCATCGTATCAAGGCTCTTGCCACCATCAGTATGTACGATATGGGGCGTGCCCGCCGTCAGGGTGTGGGCGACACGCAGACTTACGAGCAGCGTATGGCGATTCTCGATGAGCTCGGTCGTCAGCGCACGGCGGAATACGGCGGAGCCACACGTCGGGATATTCGCGCCCTGCCCGAAAAGGTAGATGAGAACACGCCGAAGTTTGCCATCGATTTCCTCGATTATTACGACAATCCGCAGCGCGGGCAGCACCCCAACTCTACGGGTTATTACTCTTACACGAGCCTTGCGCCGATGATGAACTTCTTCCCGTTCGCGCAAATTGAGACCATATCTCCACGTCCTGTGCTTTTCATCGTGGGAGAAAATGCGGTGTCGAAATATTTCTCGGAAGACGCATACGAGAAAGCTGCCGAACCGAAAGAATTGTTCGTCGTTCCCGAAGCAACGCACGTGGATTTGTACGACCAGCCGAAATATCTGAAAATCACGATTCCGAAACTGGACGCTTTCTTCAAACAATATCTAAAATAACGATTCGATATGAAAAAGATAACTTGCTTATTTTTACTGGTTGCAGCACTCGGTGCCTGTACCCCGAAACCGGAAAACAAGGTTGAAACAATCCAGCCTGCCACATCCTCTTCCATCTTTCCCAAAGGAAATGTCATTGAAGGTGCTAATTTCAACGGTACGGCCTACCTCCAACGGTTGATGACCGACAGTGAAACATTCGATGTAGTAGTGTCCGACGTGATATTCGAGCCGAAAGCCCGAAACAGTTGGCACTCGCATCCGGGCGGCCAGATTCTGATCGCCACTGCCGGAAAAGGTTACTATCAGGAAAAGGGGAAACCCATACAAGTTTTGAATCCCGGTGACGTGGTCGCTATTCCGGCAGACGTGGTGCATTGGCACGGGGCGGCTTCCGACAGCGGATTCACGCATATAGCAATCAATACAAAGGTTCATTTGGGTACTACCCAGTGGTATGCTCCCGTAACCGAAAAAGAGTATAACAATAAATAAACATCAAAGAACAGATTGAATATGAAAAAGTTACTTTTTATTCCACTCTTGCTCCTTTCTCTGACGACTATGGCCGCTTGTTCTCCCGATGATGATCCTATGTCGCCAACGGAGCAACCCTCCACTCCCGAAGAACCGGGCGATGAAGGAAATCCCGATGATTTTGAAAATCCGACTAACCCAGATGAACCCAATACTCCGTCCGGGAACGGCAATATGCTTGTGGTTTACTTCTCCGCTGAAGGACATACCGGGGCCGTAGCGGAACGAATCGTGGAGCTTACGGGTGCTGACATCCATCGGATTGAGGCTGCCGAACCGTATGCCGCAAATCCTTACGATGACAGCGACCGCATCCAGCGTGAAGCCTACAACGACCTGCGTCCCGGAGTGGCGAACCTGCTTGATGAGGAAACGATTGCGAAATATGATACGATTTTCGTCGGTTCGCCTTGTTGGTGGCATCAACCTGCGATGGTAGTCTGCACGTTCCTCGAAGCATACGACTTGAAAGATAAGGTTGTCATTCCGTTCTTTACCTATGGAGCTACTACCTATCTGAACGAATCCATGCAGAAAATTTATAAGGTAACACCTGGCTCAAAGCATATTCCGGAAACACTTCCCGAAGACCTCGATGCGGACGACATTACGACGCCGGGGCGTCCCGACGATGCGGGTATTGATATGCCGGGCAGTGCAAACGGTACGGAAGGCTGGTTGCGTCGAATTGGAATTATTGAATAGACTTATAAAACAAGTAAAGAATGAAAAAAGGAATTATAACAATGAGTGTACTGGCAATCATTGCTTGTACGATAACGGCCTATTGTTGGGCTGCCGGGAACGAGACCGTATCGGAGAGTACAAATGTAGCGCAATCCCTATCCGGACAACAAGTAAAATCTACCTCTCAAAGTGCTAAAGGAAAATCGTTGGTAGTTTATTTCTCCGTTCCCGAAACGGATGGAGTGGATGCTTCTTCCGGAGCCAGCCGCCTTGTTTCCAATGGTAAAGTAATGGGGAATACGCAATACATCGCATCCGTCATCAGTGAAGCTACGGGCAGCGACCTTTTCGAGATAAAGACCGTACACACCTATCCCGGCTCGCATAAGGCATTGATCGATGCGGCAAAGGTCGAGATAGACAACAATGCCCGTCCGAAGCTGGCTACACACATCAAAAATCTCAATGACTACGATGTGGTCTTCGTCGGATTCCCCAACTGGTGGTACGATATGCCGATGCCGCTCTACTCGTTCTTCGACGAATACGACTTCGGCAGCAAGACCCTTATCCCGTTCTGTACGCATGGCGGCAGCCGTTTCTCGGATGCCATCAAGACCATACGGGAGTTGGAGCCTAAAGCCTCCGTGTTGGATGGTTACGCAATTCCCCGTGACCGTGTCAGCGAAGCGAAACCCAATGTATTGAACTGGCTGAAAAAAATCGGAATGACCGAATAAGTGATAACGGTTCAAACCTATCCAATAAGTTACCCGACCAGACTTCCGGCCGGGTAACTTGCTTATAAAAACTTATGAAGTGTTGATGTTTTATATAGAACTGAGAACCGTTTAAGAATATGACAGATAGAAAGTACGCCCATCAAGATACCGGTTTTATAATGCCATAATCCCATCGTGGTATTCGCTCCATCTACACCCAACAATATAAATCCTGTAATAACGACAAGAGCAAACACGATAGACAGACATAACGTAACTTTGTTTTTCTTTCCTACTCCTCGTCTGGCAATCCCTTTATACCAATTTCTATGAGTTATTATGTGGAGCACTATAAGTATAAGAAGTAACAAACTTACAATTACATGAAATATCGCCCAATCGTGCCATATTTCATGATTGTTTCCATGTCCTGCAACGTGCAACTCAATTCCGGTATATACTGACAAAATAAATGAAGGTAGCAACCCCCAATCTATCATAAAGATCCGTTTCATCTTTTTCAATTTACTGATTTTTGTATGCAAAGATCACGGATTTTATCATGATGTTACGATAACAATTGTAAAGAAATGGATTATCGTCTGTTTCTGATTCGAGATAAAGATACGGGAGTGATGCCAAGATAAGAAGCTATATAATGTTGTGGAACTCGCTGGATAATACCGGGATATTCTCTTAGTAACTCTTCATACCGTTGCTGTGGTGTGTTTTTTATACGGGAAAGGAACAATTGCTGGTAAACATGAAATCGCTCTATCAGTTTTTCCTCATATTCTCTTTTTAATAAAGGGGTTTGCTCCATAAGACTGTAAAAATCTTCTCTTTTAATGGCAAAGACTTCGGTTTGCTCGATGCTCTCTAACGAAAAAAGACTTGGCTTGCGTTTATACAAACTATCAAATGAAGCTACGAAATCTCCTTCGAAGAAAAATTGAAAAGTTATGTCTTTTCCTTCATTATAGAAAAACAAGCGTAAAGCACCTTTGTGAATGAAGAATAACCTGTCGGCAACTTTCCCTTCCTCCAATAAAATCGTTTTAGAAGGAATAGATAGCTTGTCAGTCCCCGACAAGGATTCAAAATATTTATTTAAGCGATTGATTTCTATCATGATGCAAAATTATGGAAAATGGACGTATTTTCTCACTGTATCCCGATTTTTATATTCTCCGCTCCCAATCTGTAATAATTATACGCCAATCCGTAATTCATATAAGGTCTTCCTTGCTGGTCTGACGTAATTTTGCATCAGATAAAGATATGAATTACAAGTAGTTTTAATACGAATATGAACAATGAAAAAATAACCAGAAGAGAAGCTCTCAAATGTATGGGAACTACATTGGCAGGGTTGGCATTGAGCGCATCCGGGCTCTCCTCTATCACGTCCTGTACGGAAAAGAAAAAGAGACGTTTGGTATTCTATTTCACGGGAACTGGAAACTGCCTCTATGTGGCTCGGAAATTCGCGGAAAATCCGTTGAGTATTCCGCAGATTATCAGGCAGGACAAGCTGGAGTTCGAGGCGGATGAAATAGGTATCGTTTACCCCATTTACGGACATCTTGCCCCGCAAATGGTGCAGGAGTTTATCCGAAAGGCCAAACTAAAAGCCCCTTATCTGTTTTCCATCCTTACCTACGGCAACCGCAAGTGCAGTGCGACCGAATTGTGGAACAATCTGGCAACAGAAAACGGGACGCACTTCGACTATATCACCACCCTGAAAATGGTGGATAACTTTCTCCCGTCATTCGATATGAATGAACAGGTAAAAATCGACAAGCAGGAAGACAAGCAAATAGCCGAAATCATGCAGGACATACAGGCACGCAAGCACTGGATACAACCCGTTACCGAAGAGGAACGACAGCAGCACGCCGAGTTCATGCAACGTGCGGGACACACTCTTTCCCCTTCCGCCGAAAAGTTGCTTGTCATCAAGGAAAACTGTATCGGCTGTGGAATCTGTGTAAAGGTATGCCCGCGCCGGAACTATACCTTGACGGGTGAAGGTGTTCAATGCAAAGGAGCCTGTGAATATTGCCTCTCCTGCGTTCAGAATTGTCCGCAAAAAGCCATCACACTCCGTGCGGGAGAGAAAAATCCCGATGCGCGATACCGCCATCCGGATATTTCACTGAATGACATTATAAGAGCTAATAGACAATAACTTCAAAAACGATAGGATTATGAAACGAACATTTTTTTATTATGTATTTATGGCACTGGCTGTAATAACGCTGGTAAGCGCGTGTGACAAGGATGATTTCGATGCGGATTATCCTTCCGATGAGATCGAATATGATGGTAGCCGCAAAATTTTAGTGGCTTACTTTTCCGCTACGGGCAATACCCAGCGGAGAGCCGAGGAGATTGTGGCGGCGACCGGTGCGGATGTTTATCGCATCGAGGCGTCTGAACCTTATGCCTCGAATCCCTATGACGACAGCGACCGTATTCAGAACGAATCGTACAACAACCTGCGTCCCGGCGTCGGCAATTTGCCTGAAAATATCGACGAATACGATGTGATTTTTGTCGGTTCGCCGATATGGTGGCACAATCCGGCGATGGTCGTCTGTACGTTCCTCGAAAACTACGACCTCGACGGCAAGATCGTTATCCCGTTCTTTACTTACGGCTCGACAGAGTATCTCCAGCAATCCATCGACAAGATTCATGAGGTGACGCCCGCTTCGGTTCATCTGCGTACCTATACGGGCGGTGGCGTAGAAAGTTGGCTGCGTGACATCCATATCATCCAATAACACCAATGAGAACAAGCAATAATATCAATATGAAACGAAATATCATTTTAGCAATCATGTGTACAGTATGCACAATGGCAGCCTCGGCACAAGGTGTCGGAGGTGTGCCGACCAAAGGATTCGCCGTTTTCAAGAACGACGGTCAGTTCAAACCATACGCATTTACCCGCCACGCTGTCGGTGATAATGAAATCCAGATTGAAATTCTCTATGCGGGTATCTGTCATAGCGACATCCACCATGTCCGCGAGGATTGGGGGCCTGAAAAATACCCGATGGTTCCCGGACACGAGATTGCCGGACGTGTGGTGAAAGTAGGCCGCAACGTCACGAAATTCAAGGTAGGCGACTATGCCGGTATCGGGTGCATGATCGGTTCATGCCGTCATTGCGAGGCTTGTGAGCATGATCTGGAGCAGTATTGCGAGGAAGGGGCCATCATGACCTACCACGACATAGACCGCTATAACGGTAATGAACCGACGCAGGGCGGTTATTCAGACAACTACGTTGTAGCGGAAGACTTCGCCATCAAGATTCCGGCAAATGCCGAAATCGAGAAAGTCGCGCCGCTGCTCTGCGCCGGAATCACGACTTATTCGCCTATCCGTAATGTAGGTGTCAAGAAAGGTGACAAGGTCGGTGTCGCCGGATTCGGTGGGTTGGGACACTTGGCCGTGCAGTATCTTGTGAAATTGGGAGCCGATGTGACCGTATTCGATGTAACGGAAGCAAAACGTGCGGATGCCGCACGCATGGGGGCTACCCGTTATGTCAATGTGAACAACAGCGATGAATTGCAAGGGTTGAACAAGCAATATGATTTCATTCTCTCCACCATTCCCGCCAAGTATGATCCGGTAATGTATGTGAAAATGTTGAAGCTGGACGGTCAGCTCGCTATCGTCGGAATTCCCTCGGCGGCCAATATGCCGAGTATTCCGGTAAACGCCATCGTGATGAACTCTAACCGCAAGATTTTCGGTTCCCAGATTGGGGGAATCAAGGAGACGCAGGAGATGTTGGACTATTCGGTCGCCAACGGCATCTATCCCGAAGTCGAAATTATTCCGGCAGACGGAAAAACGATTACTGAAGCCTATCAGAAGGTCGTGGATGGAGATGTAAAATTCAGGTATGTGATAGATATGAAAACCCTTAAATGATAGCTATGTTACGGAAAATAAGGGCTATACTGGCAATCATCTTTTTTGTGTCTGTCACGTTGCTGTTTCTCGACTTCACGGGAGGGTGGCATACATGGATGGGATGGATGGCAAAAATACAATTCTTACCTGCTCTGCTGGCCTTGAATGTAGGTGTCGTGGCTCTGCTCGTTGTGCTGACGCTGCTTTTCGGTCGCATTTATTGCTCCGTCATCTGCCCGCTGGGTGTCATGCAGGATATTGTTTCGTGGGTAGGCAGTCGGCGTAAAAAAGGGAAAAACCGTTTTTCCTATTCTCCGGCAAAATCCGGAATCAGGTACGGTGTATTGGCTCTTTTCCTCGTGGCAATAGCAGCAGGCGCAAGTTCGCTGGTCGCCTTGATAGCTCCATACAGTGCCTACGGTCGGATTGTCCAGAATTTACTGGCTCCGTTCTACGGATGGGGAAACAACCTCTTGGCCTACCTTGCCGAGAGAGCCGAAAGTTACACCTTTTATGAAACGGAGGTCTGGATGAGAAGCCTGCCGACATTCATTATAGCCATTGTTACTTGTATCCTGTTATTTGTCTTGGCATGGCGTAACGGACGCACCTACTGCAATACAGTTTGTCCGGTAGGTACTGTACTTGGTTTGCTCTCGAAATATGCACTTTTACGTCCGGTCATTGATCCCAAGAAATGCACCTCGTGCAGTTTGTGCGCCCGAAAATGCAAGGCGTCTTGTATAGACTACAAGAATCACGAGATAGACCGTTCGCGTTGTGTGGCTTGCATGGATTGTCTCGATACCTGCAAACACGGGGCCATCTCTTATACCCGACGACGGGAACGGACAGCCGTGCAATCATCTAAAACAGAGGAACAGAATCCTTCCCGACGCCATTTCCTCACCGGAGTTGCTCTTCTTCTCGGTACGGCTGCGGCCAAAGCGCAGGAAAAGAATGTGGACGGCGGGCTGGCTGTTATTCTCGACAAGAAAATTCCGAGGCGCACGACTCCTCTCGCTCCTCCCGGAGCAGGTAGTCTGCGTAATATGAATCGCCATTGCACGGGCTGCCAGCTATGCGTGTCGGTCTGCCCGAACGGGGTGCTGCGCCCTTCCTCTCGGTTGGAAACGCTTATGCAGCCGGAATCTTCTTATGAGCGCGGTTATTGTCGTCCCGAATGTACGAAATGTTCGGAAGTTTGCCCGGCCGGAGCGATCCGACGGGTTTCGACCGAAGAAAAGTCAGCTATACAGATCGGCCATGCCGTATGGGTAAAGGAGAATTGCGTTGTCCTGACAGACGGCGTACAATGCGAAAATTGCGCAAGACATTGTCCGACGGGGGCAATCTCGATGATACCCTCCATCCCCGACGATGACTTTTCGCCCTTGATACCGATGGTGGATACCGAACGGTGCATCGGGTGCGGCGCGTGTGAAAATCTGTGTCCGGCACGTCCGTTCAGTGCCATTTACGTCGAGGGACACGAAGCCCATAGAATCATATAAAACAGATAACTGTATGGAGAAAAAAGATAAACATAGGATAGACCGGCGTGAGTTCCTGAAGCGGTTGGGAGCCGGAGTTACTGCGGTGTCTGCAACGACGGTTGCGGGATGTTCCTTTCGGGATGCTGGAACCGGAGGCCGCGCACGAGGCGAAGTCCCGACCGATAAGATGACCTATCGCACCGCTCCGAAAACGAAAAAGCAGATTTCGCTACTCGGTTATGGCTGTATGCGCTGGCCTATGATGCCGTCGCTGGATGGAACCGGAGAAGTTATCGACCAAGAAACAGTCAATAGGCTGGTAGATTATGCACTTGCACACGGAGTGAATTATTTCGATACGGCTCCTCCCTATTGTCGCGGGCTTTCAGAGAAAGCCACCGGAATAGCATTGAAGCGCCATCCGCGTAATTCGTATTATCTGGCAACAAAGATGTCGAACCACCGTCTGGCCGGGCAAGGGCTGTCTCCCGAAGAGCTGTTCGATGCTTCAGTAAAGATGTATCGCCGGTCGTTCGAGGACTTGCAGACCGATTACTTCGATTATTACCTGCTCCATATCGTGGGTATTGGGAGTGGTATGCCCTTTTTGATGGAGCGTTTTTTCGATAACGGACTGCTCGACTTTCTGCTTAAAGAACGGGAAGCGGGACGTATCCGGCATTTGGGCTTTTCCTACCACGGAGATGTGAAAGTGTTCGATTACCTGCTCTCCCGACACGATGAGTTCAAATGGGATTTCGTGCAGATCCAACTGAACTATGTGGACTACCGGCACGCTTCAGGTATGAATTTCAACGCGGAATACCTCTATGCCGAGTTGGAAAAACGTGATATACCGACTATTGTTATGGAGCCGCTGTTGGGCGGCAGACTTACCACGCTGACCAACTACCTGAACGGCAGGCTTAAACAGCGTCGCCCGGAAGCGAGTATCGCTTCGTGGGCATTTCGTTTTGCGGGTTCATTTCCAAAGGTATTGACCGTATTGAGCGGCATGACCTATATGGAACATTTGCAGGACAATATCCGTACTTTCTCGCCGCTCGATCCTTGTACGGAAGAGGAGTTGGCACTCTTGGAAGATACGGCGCAGACCATGCTGAAATACCCGTCGGTTCCCTGTACTGCCTGCCAATATTGTATGCCTTGTCCATACGGACTGGACATTCCTGCCATATTCGCACATTACAACAAGTGCATCAACGAAGGGAATGTTCCCGTCTCTTCGCAGGACGAGAATTATCAGAAAGCCCGACGGGTGTTTCTCGTCGGCTACGACCGTTCCGTGCCGAAACTGCGGCAGGCCGACCATTGCATCGGCTGCGACCAATGCGTACACCATTGCCCGCAAAGCATCAATATCCCGGCACAAATGCAGCGAATCAACTTCTTTGTGGAACAACTTAAACAAGAGACATTATAATGAAAGATTTTATTTTCAGAAACGATACGAAACTGCTCTTTCGTAATGATATACGGGAGACTATCGCAGAAGTGACTAAAGGGCATAAAGTGATGTTTGTTTACGGTAGCGGTTCCGTAAAACGAAACGGGTGCTACGATGATATAGTCCGAACATTGACCGATGCCAATATTCCTTTTGTGGAATATGGAGCTTTTTCAAGGGAATTTTCCAAAATACAAGAGGGTATCCGGTTTGCCAAGTCCAACGGCGTAACCCTGATTGTCGGAGCCGGAGGCGCAAGTGTGATGGATAGTGCCAAATTGATGGCTTTCGGCTTTTACCATGAATCCGATTTGTGGGATTACCTGAAAGGGAAACCTTCTTACGGGCTGCAACGACTGCCGCTCGTATTGATACCGACCTATCCGTCCAGCGGTTCGGAGAATGGACTTGGGGCTGTATCCGTCGATTCGAAGACGGACGATTTCGGAACGGCATACGGCATACCGGCCGACTATGCTATTCTTTGTCCCAAATATTCCCTGACTTTAGACAAAGAGATGACCGCATATACGGGACTTGTTACACTGGTTCAACTATCGGCGTGTATTTTGGGCGACAAAAACCGGATGTCCTACGATGCAGGAATTTCTTATATCAAAAACGTACTCGAAGCGACGAAGACTTTACTGAAAAATCCGAATGACCTTGATGCAAGAGGTATTATTATGATGGGCGCATCTCTTTCCACTTCGTCCAGAATAGGCATAGGAAAAGAGGAGGCTTACGCATACGACATTTACGAGTTGGAATTTCTTCCGGAAAAGTTATTCGGCAGTTCTTACCGTAGAAGCCTGACGTCTATTTTTCCGAGATTCCTCGAAGCGATGGGAAAACGCCATGCGGAGGATGTCGGAAAATACTATCTCGACGTATTCGGTTTCGATTCTTCCATAGAGGAATCTTCGAGGAAGCTGGTAGCGTTGTTTTCCGATTTCGGGGTGGATATGTATTACGATGGCATAATCAACCGTGAACAAGTCGGCTGTATTCCTTGCGATACGGAACTTGATGAAAATGAAATCTTTGAAATGATAAACGGGGTAATTCGCAAATAATAATGATGATGACACCACTATTTATCGGCGGTATCGGTATGCAGGAAGTGCTACTGATCGTATTGGTAGTATTGCTGTTTTTCGGCGGCAAAAAAATCCCCGAACTAATGAAGGGAATCGGTAAGGGCGTGCGTTCCTTCAAAGAGGGGATGAACAGCGTGGAAAAAGAGATTGAGGATACCGAGCAAAAGAAATAACCGATGGTAACGGGGACGCACACACAATCTTTGCTGGGAACATTTAGATGTGCTGCGGGTGGCAATCGTGAAGATTGTCGCCGTAGCCGTCGTGTTCGGCATCGCGGCGTTCTGTTTCAAGGAAGAATTGTTCGCCATCGTACTTGCACCGAAAGACGACGGATTCGTTACCTACCGGCTGCTCGACCGCATGGCGGTAGGGCGGGAGGTGCGGTGGAACCGTTTTCCGTACGGCTTATCAATACGGGGCTGGCGCAGCAGTTCATCATCCACATGAAGACAGCCCTATGTGCCGGAGTACTGTGCGCTTCGCCTTATATTCTCTACCAGTTGTTCCGGTTCGTTTCCCCGGCACTCTATGATAATGAACGACGATATGTAGTGCGGATGGTCGGAGGCGGTTATGCGATGTTCTCTCTGGGGGTACTCGTCAGCGACTTTTTGATCTTTCCGCTGACATTCCGCTTTTTAGGAACTTATCAGGTGAGCGGCGAGGTGGATAATCTGATCGCACTCGATTCGTATATCTCGACACTTGTAATGATGTGTCTTGCAATGGGCATTGTTTTCGATATTCCGATACTATCGTGGCTGTTCACCAAGTTGGTTTTTTTTCAGCGGATTTCATGCGCCACTATCGGAAACACGCCGTCGTGATTGTTCTCGTAATCGCTGCGGTTATTACCCCGACATCGGACGTGTTCACGCTCTCGCTGGTTGCATTGCCGATGTGGGTATTGTATGAGATTAGCATTTTGATTGTAAAACAGTCTAAACATCATAAAGTTCTAAATTAGAAATGAATGAGTTTATCAATAATCTCGAAAAAGAGATTGAAAAGAAATTGAAGAAAATCGAGTCCGCAGACTTGAATATCATGAAGAAATCTCTTGAAGCCTCACAAGTATTGGCTAATGCTTTTCAACAGGTAAAAGAGTTTATAGGTTCCTATACATTCAAAGATGAAGCGGAAGAAATAGAATTCTTCAAAGAAATAAAACCTCGTTTGTTTTACCGATTGCTTTACTATCGTAAGGTCTATAATATCGAAATGAATCGTCCGGTAGGAGTAGATTCACAGCGGGCTTATCTGATTGATGAAATCAAGGCTATCAATCGTTACAACACAAAACGCTCGGATTTCGTGCGTTATTACCGTTCAGGCTTGACGCATTTGGATTCAATCTACTATTTGCGAGGACGTATCGACACGGCTCTTTATCTGGAATCGTTCCATTACGAACGTGATCCGATGTTTTCTACTAATTGTGATTTCAAGGTCGCCAGGCTGAAAGCTAACGAGATGTTGATGGTATATCTGAATAAGGAACTTGAAGCATTGGAAAATCGCCGGTTAGAACAATCTTTACCTCGCGTCCGTATCACGTGGGTTGCAACAAAAACAGAACTTTATGAACAGATTTACGCTTGGGATAGCCGTAAAGTCTTTGGTGATATTCCTTTGGCAAAACTTTTTAACTATATCCAGACCGTTTTTAATATTGAATTGGACTCTAACCATTCACGCACATTCAGCGATATGCGTATCCGTAATAATAAGACACCTTTCTTGGATTCATTGAAAGAAGCATTAACCAAACGGATGCAAAGCTGGACACAAGGGCATAAAAAGAAATAATAACCTAAGACTTTAAATCAAGTAGGTCTGGGTATTTCAGCCCAAACCTCTCACATAACCATACGTGAAAGTCTTCCCTTATACAATAACTCTCATCCAAATGGTTTCAATCGGTTGGGTTTAACACCATGTTGCGAATGGTCATATACTGATTGAGACGATAGCAATCCTCTCGAATCTTGCTGTATTTCCTTATCTCTTTTTCCTCATATAACAATTTCCTCATTTTTATTACCCCGTCATGACTTCCCCTTGCATGGTTCAGGGTGCGAAGCTACGGCCGGGGCCCCTAAAAATCTGCAAGGCCGCTTCGCGCCCTACGGGTTTTGGCGAAAATTTTTCAATCCGTCCAGCAGGGCGGTTGAAAATTTTTCACCAAAAGCCTTGCACATTTTCTCCCCGTCCGTATCTGCCCCCTGAAACGAGCAAGGTGAAGCCACCGACAAGGCATAAAAAAAAAGTCAATGTTATGAAAAAGAGAACAGAAATACAGCAAGATTTGAAACGAGGCTTCGGCTCCGCTCCAACCGGCATAAAAATCTGGGGGAAGTGGTCGCTGGTCGGTTTCATGGTGTATGTGGCGGTGCGTTTCGTGTGTGCCTTCGTTGGTGGTGTGGTGACGGGTTTAGGCGGTATTCTGCCCACGTTGGTAGTTTTAACGGTGGTGGTTTTCCTCATCCGTTCAGTATGGCGCATCCTTTCCGCTATCCTTTTCCTTTCCGTTCTTCTCCTTTCCATCATCCTTTTTTGCGTGATATTCTGAACCGAAATATTAATCATTAAAACAATTCATTATGAACAAAGTACATTTATTGGGAGCGAACAGAAGCTATGACAGAGACGAACAGACCGTTTCAGTCAATCAAGTGGTAATGCTGGAAGGTTACAGCTACGACAGCTATGTAGTGTATGAAGTAAGCCGCAGCCAGTGGGGAATAACCTATCATCTTATCAATTTGCGGACACACGAGTTTCATACTTCCGACCTTATCCGACCTTTGTCGGAAAAATTCGGGATAGGCATGTATTATGACGATGCGAACCCCAAGTTTTTGGATCCGTTGGAAACAGCCGCCCTGCTTACCAAAGCGAGGGAGAAGAAAACGGAGGATGACAGAAAAGCGGAGGAAGAACGGCAGAGGAACAAACACACCGCAAAAATCGGATCGGAACGCTTGCGCCCCCTTATCCCATCGGATGCGAAAGCCGTCATTATCGGTGAACTACGGGTGAGCGAGTGTGACAGCTATACGGACTACTACGACTACCGTATAGAAAGAACCGTGATTTTAGGCTTTTCCACCCATACACGAAACCTCTTTTCCGAAATGCGCAAATATGCCGCCAATTTTGAGGGAACGGCTTATCTGGCAGAGAACGACAAGGAATACGAACACCGTGAAAATTACAGCATGGGGGACGGCATGTATTTGGGACGTAACAAGTACAGCGGTTGGACGATTTCAAAAGAGCGGATTTACGACCTTGAAAAGTTCATTGAACAATACGCCCACACCGCAGGGGACGAAGCCAACATTTGTCTGAAAGCACCGCAAGGGGAAACCGAAGCGCAGCAGCCGACAACATCCGCAGACCTCTCAACGCTCAATCTTGAAATTGTGGAATACAGTGAAAAGGCGATAGCCGTATTCGGGGACACCAAGCCGATAAAGGACGTTTTGAAAGGCTTGAACGGTCTGTTCCGTGCGAACCTTACCTATAACGGTGAAAGGCGTGCAGGATGGATATACAGCAGGAAGCAAGAACAGAAAGTACGTGAGACGCTCGCAGCGTGCGCCAACGCATAGAGACGGAAAAGGCAGGGCGGAACAAACTACCCTGCCTATCGAAAGTAATTCAATCAATATCAACCCATTAAAATTTATAGTTATGAAAACGAACAAGAATGTACAGAAGAACAACAAAGTTCAGAAATCAGAGAAAGAAAAGGCAGTAAAGGTAACCGCTTTGGCAATCATCCCCAAGCCAATGACGTTAATCTGTGAACAGGACATACCCACAACTGCCGGAGTGACGGAAGCACCCGAAACGGCAACCGTTCCCACCATTGTGGAAGAAACACCGCAGCAAGCCACACCCAAGACACCGCTTGCAACGGCAACGGCTGAAACAGACCTTGACATCACAGCCGTACACCCAAGCGCAGACAACCACCGTAAAACTTTCAATGACACTTCTTTGCAGGAACTTGCCGACAGCATTCGGGAAGTGGGAGTCTTGCAGGCCATTGCCGTACGTGAACGTACGGCAGGCGGTTACGAAATCATCTACGGTGAACGCCGCTACCGTGCCTCACTGCTTGCAGGAGTAAAGACGATAAAGGCAACCATATACGACCATATAACGGACGATGAAGCGGAGGACATGTCACTGAGCGAGAACTTACAGCGTGAGCAGGTATGCCCCACCGAGGAAGCGAGAGCCTTCAAACGCCTGCTTGAAAAAGGCAGGTACGACATGTACTCACTCGTCAGCCGCTTCGGACGGAGCGAGAAATATATCTATACACGTTTGAAACTGAATGAATTATATGCGCCTATCGGTGAACTGCTGGATAACGGGACAATCACCGTCAGTGTGGCCGAGGAAATAAGCACCTATGAAGCCAACATCCAAAAGGACGTGTACGAGAACCACCTGAAGCAGGGCAATAGGGACGATTGGAGCGGTTACACGCTCAATCTGTTCAAGAAACATTTTGAGAAATACTACACAACCGACCTTGAACAATACAAGTTCGACAAGACGGAATGCAAGGCGTGTGCACACAACGCAGCCAACTACAACCTTTTTGCCGAACATAACGGGTGCGGACATTGTACCAACCGCAAATGTCTGGAGGCCAAGAACGCAGCGCATGTGGCAAAGGAAACGGAGAAACTGTTGAGATCCGACCCGAAGCTGGTAATCGCCCGACCTTATTACGGAAGCCGTAACGACACGGCACTCCAAAAATTGGACAAGAAAGGGCATGAAATCAAAGAACTCGATTACAACGTATCGGCAAGGGAATTCCCCAAAGCACCCGAAGCACCGCAAAAGGAGCAGTTCTCCGAACCGACAGAGTATGAACAAGCGGTACAGACCTTTGAACAGAAAAACGAGGAATACGCCCAAAAGGTGGAAGAACTCAACCGTAAAAAGGAAGAGGGCAGGATAAAGACCTACGTCAAAGTGGGACAGACAGAACCCGAACTTTGCTATGTGGAGATAAACAGGAAGGAAACCGCCCCCGTTACCATTGAGACATTGCAGGAGCGGGACAAGCGTTTCAAACAACTCTCCACCGAGAAGATTGTTGCCGATACAAAAAAGATAGTCCGTGAGAATGACTATCCCGAAAGTCCGTTTACGCAATACGAGGATGGAATGCTTTATTTCATCATGCTGACCAAACTGCAAAGGAAGCATTATCCGCTTTGCGGCATCAAAGACCAGCCAATACCGTTGGACGAGAAACAGCGGATGAAGATTGTAGCCAAACTGACGGACGCACAAAGGACGGTCATCAAACGCGATTTCATCATCCACTCCCTCTGCGAGGGCGGCTACGGAGACAATAACGCATCCAAGCTCTTGAGGGACTTCGTAAACATGCACTTCCCCGACCAGTACGGACTTGCCAAAGCCACCCACGAGGAAGAATATCAGAAAAGGCACGAACGTTTGGGAGAGAGGATAAAGGAGATGAAGAAAGCGGAAAAGGCGGCAGCACAAAAAGCCGAAGCGCAGCCGACTGAAGAAAAGCAGGAGAGGAAACTCACCGGAACGAAAAAAGGGAACGCTGGAAGTGATAAGGCGGCCTAAAATGCAAATAAAGCCATGCCGGAAATAAAATCCGGTATGGCTTTTCTTTCCAAAAATGACAAGACGGACAAGGGCGTATGCCCCCACCCACACCGCCACCGTAATCACCAAATAATTGTAACCGTATGAAATATATAAGAATCTCCCCGAACGTGGAATACTCCACAGACATGGATTTTTTCCTTGAGAACCAGATACTCTGTATCGTGGACGAGGAAGGCACGAAGTTTTGCAGTCTGATAGAAAACAGACTGTTCATGCGTTCCAAGAACCGCCGCATCAGCAAACGGATGCAGGAGCACATCATGCGTGAAATCCATAGTGACATCTGCCGTCTGTGCTATGGCGGAGAACCGGTGGACTGACCTGCCACACCCCACACCTGACAAGTGACCGTATTAAAAAGTCGGGCCGTCCTTATGGGATTGCCCGACTTTTAATATTCTTACGCAGTTGAATAGAATATCAAGAAAGTTATAAGATTAGAAATGGTTGAATGATAACATATAAGAGCAACCTTTATCTGTTTAGTCAGGCAGACAGGTCTCTGTCCACTTATCTGTTTTGTTTTATAGCTATTTAGCTACAAAGCTATCTGTCTATTCAGCTATATATCTATTTAGCTATCCGGTTGTCTATGTAAGCATCCGTTTAATAATCCGTGCTCCTATTCATCTATCCGAGTATCTGTTTGTCTATATATCATTATATATGTATGGCTGTATAAGCGGATAGGCAGCCTTATGAACGCTTGCCTAAAAACATACTTAATCAAATAGCTCTTCAAAAAGAAAACTACCCGGACATTTATTCGGATAACCGTTTTTTCATCTATCCGAATAAGTAGCTGAATGACTATCCGGCTGCAAATAAACCTCAAGAGAGCTATTCATAATTCCAAAGTCATTTATTGGCGGTTGTTGGCGGGAACCGCCATAATGCTCGGACAGAAAAAACTATCTACCTTTGTCGCCGGGAGAGCGCAGCCCGTTCTCGAAAGAGAACGTAAGACAAATGCTTCAGACCCTTAATCCGGCCCGACCGGATTTTAATATGCGTCAGCATATAGCAAGGTGTACTTTCAGCGGTTGAAAATATTTCCAACCGCTGAAAGTCCTGCCCCGAAAGGTCTTTCGGAGGCAAAGGTTCTCCCAAGTCGAACCTTTTAAAATTTCATGTATGAAAGATGAAACAAGAATCCGTAACGCTGCAGGGCGCAAGGTGCTGGCAGACCCGCGTACGCACCGCTATTACCTTTGTCTCAATGACAGGGAAAACGAGAAGTTTATCTCCATGTTCGAGCAGTCGGGCATGAAGAACAAGGCCGAATTTATCTTTGTACGCATCTTCGGCTGAGAGTTCAAGGTAGTGAGGATTGACAAGGAAGCGCAGGAATACTACGCCCAGCTCACCGCTTTCTATCAGCAGTTCCGCCATATCGGAAACAACTATAACCAGTGTGTAAAGACTATCCACACCATTTACGGCGAGAAGAAATCGCTTGCGTTTCTTTACAAACTTGCCGAAGAAACCCGTAAGCTGGAAGAAGTATGCAGGCAGGTTATCGAACTTACAAAACGGTACGAAAAGGAGTATCTTACTAAAAAGGAATAATGTCCATAGTGCCGAATATCATATCGGGCAGTTCCTCCTACGGAGTGGCTGCCTATAATAAAAAAGTGGATGACGGTACGGCAAAGGTCTTGTGATACCCGAAAATAACAACGGGCACTTTCGGTAATGTGACAATTGAAAACTGCGTGCAGACTTTCGAGCCTTATATTGCACTCAACTCGCACGTCAGGAAACCGGTTCAGGGAAATGTTCGGTTGCAGAAACCAGCTCTATCTCGTATAGCTGCACGAAGCCATAAACCGCAGGCGCATTGTATTGGTACGCATCAACGAGAAGAGGGAAAAGATAGACCACAACCGAGAGGATATTCGGGCACAGAATCTCAGTTGTATTCTGTCCAACAAGTCGCATGTCTTTTGAGTAGAGTGTCTCACTATCCGGCAAATTCTCTACAGCAGAAAAGACTAACTTTTCAATATTATTCACTTGGAATTATATATAAGCAGTAAAAATAACCTCTTCTTAAACTTTGTCAAAATACAATTAAAGTGAACTAAGCATAGAAAGCATTAATCCCTATATTTATCAATAGCATCTTTATAAATATTCTCACTCATATCTTTAAACTGAGCTTTGTTTTGCTCCAGCTCTTTAAACTTCCGATAAAGATTCTGATATATTATCTGATGAGCCTTGTTCGGAATATTCTCTTCGGAATATTCATCCATCTCACATTCACTATTTACAAATACATCTATCATATTTAGTAAATCATCCTTATTTATTGTGTCAACGGAATTATAATTAATGCCGTCAAGGCTAAATTCGCCTTTACTATTACTAATTCTTAAGATTTTCATAAGTTTTATTCCTTTCTATATATGCTGTTTGACCAGCCTCTAAACTATCAAGCTGTATTGCATAATTTTCTATTTCTTTTCCTGTCTTTGACTTAAGCGTTTTGTCTGTAGGGTAACCATAATAAATTCTGAACACCGGTTTTTCATCTACAATAGTTTTTTCAGTATAGATGACATAATTTGGATGAATAGATCCACCAATCGTATTGTTGTGGGTTACAACTACTACGGGCATCTCTTCTGCTAAATCTTTCAAAAGAGTATTTACATCATCTTTAAGAAAGATATTATCAAACGAGGACTCAGGCTCATCAATAAGTAACATATCATAATTTCTTGCATCCTGAATAGAATTCAGCAGGTTATATTCAGACTGTTCGCCACCAGACACTTCCAGCCCATATTCATTAAGTATCCTATAATCCACTGTTATGAAGAATTTATAGATTTCAGCATTGTTGATACATTCTATCTCTTTCAATTTTTTGATAAAAGAAATAGGATTACCATATTGAGTATAAGCATCCACCAAACTTACCTTACGACCCAAGACGGATTTCATATCAGTGGCATTCTCAAATTTTCTGGTTTTAGCCTGAATTTTGAACTTTGCTACATCCATTGAGGCAATTTTTCTTTCACGCATAATATAAGAACAAAGCAATTTAAACTTTGTACGTTTATGTCTGTTTGTTGCAATTGTATAGAAACTTACGTCTGGTAAAGCCGGTGCAGATGAATGATATTGAAGACGTTTGTTAATCTCAGCCATCAAAGAGTTAGCCCACTTTTTCTTGTTATATAGTTCTAAGGCTTTTTCATATTGGATTTCCAAGTCAAAAAGTAACGCTTTTAGAGCATTTATATCAATATATCTATTTATAGTTTCTCTATATTCTACATTACTTATAATTGCAAGTACATGACCTATTAATTGTTTGAGTGTGTCAGGTTCAGCAATATCAAACCTATAATCATTGAATAATGTACATTTAGAGAAAATATCCTTTAAACCTTCATCTTTAGCTATGTTTTTAAGAGTTTCTATATAGTCCTCTATAGCACTCCCGTCTATTTGCTCATCGTTGATACTTACTGCATCATCCACAGCATTTCTGAATAAATCAACATAATCCTCAAATAAGCTGTTTTTCTTTTCGGCAAGAAGATTATCATACATATTCTTATCTTGGCTTTCATTACCATTAACTAGTGAAAATTGCTTAATGTATTTAACATTTTCCTTGCCATATTTACTGTTAATTATTCTGAGTGTATGTGATTTTCCTGATGATCTACGACCAAGAACTACGCTCAGCCCCGAAGAAATCTTTAATTCACCAGTGTTGATGTCTATTAGATTCTTATCTGAACCATCCAATGCGACCTTTTGTCTATCTTTCAATGCTTCTTTCAGTGCATGAATGGATAAATCGCCGACCTCTATAAAGGTTTGCCTTGGCTGGAAATCATGAGTTGCTGATGTAAATCTACCATCACTGAAATATACTGGCACTAAACTATTTTTGTCTTTTCGACAATAGATGAATTTTTTAGGACTGTTGACCTCTCCTGCTGTAATATATTCACCCAACTCCGAAATAACAGCCTTTGGAATATGAGGCTTTTTATCGTAATGAGGTATTAATAGATATTTTGAGAGGTCTGTAAATATAGACCTGAATGCAAGTAGGTCTAATGAGTCTGTTGGCGTATGGATATTTGACGTTACTATATTTGTCCTCTCATCAAAGTCATCTATGTCCAACTCATCTGTAATAACCAATATGTGTCCATTACATAGGTCAACCTCGATACCTGGAAAAACTGTTATATCTCCCAGCATAGCTTTTATTGAAAGATATTGATTCTTATCAAATACATTATGGTTAGTAATAGCAATGCCGTCTATTCCCATCGTTGAAACGTACTCTTTCAACTTCGAAATGTCAAAATCAAAGTGGCTGTCGCTAACGGGACTTGGAATTGTATGTATATGTAAATCTATCTTTTTCATATTTTGCAAATATACAAATTTTCAATGAAATTAATTAAAAGAATGGCAATATCAACAGTGCTCAACAGCAATTCGTAATAAAAAACTGAAAGAAAATTCCAATAATTTTTAAAGGCATAAGCACCTAAATATTATGTATTATATTATTTAAAACATTGAAAAATAAATACATAAGAAAATAATTCCTATAAATTTGGCTATATTACAAACAATGCTTATATTTGCATGTGAGTTATTTGAAACTATGCAAAGCAGTGTAACCGAAAGCAAGACTTTTGCTACCAAATCGTTACCTGCATCTTTTAAATACTGTAATTAACTTCTGATTTACAACAAATTACAACAAAATACTTTGTTTCAAAAAAAGAAACTCTTTAGTTTCATAAACACTTTGCATCAGAACAAAATCTCCCCAACCATAATCATGAGTAGGATCATATCTTCCGGAAGGCAATTTATATTTTCCAAGAGAAAGATGGTAACGAGGAAAGATAGAATCACAAGTTATGCCGTAGATCGTATCATTAATAAACGAATAAACGTTACTTCTTCCACGATAGAGCCAAGAAGGATCAGAAGATAATTGTACTATTTCCTTATCACCAGAAGATAAGTAAGGGATTTGCTCCATCAATGTCTCCCCTTTTCCATTCGCAACACAAGCGCTTATGAATGTCTTACTATTATCAGGCAAATAAACAGTACCGGGATAATAAACCAAACAATCTCCCATTACATCGATGGTCCAACTAAAAAAGACAGGCCATTTTAAAGAAAACTCTTTGACAAAGCTGTTATCCCGCATATCATAGACTGTCAGGCTACCATTACGGCTGAACGGATAAATAAATACCAAACTATCACTGACTGTGAAACAGTGAATATTAGCTATCTCTCCAGGACCCTGACCTACATGACCGATTTTACGGATAAACTTTCCCGAAGTATCAAACATCATGACATGCCTCTGATTTCTTGAATAAATAAAGACAAACTTCTCCGTCCGCTTTAGCTGCTTTATATCACCGACTAATATATTATCCTGCGTTTCCAGTTTCACATACTCCACATCTTTCACGATGTCACTCAGCAGTAAAGGCTTGCCGCAATCTTTCAGGTTGTTAGCAAGATCAATGTCTTTAAAGGTTTCCTCAACCGGTAAAGCGTTATCATCCACCATATCCGGAGAAGAAGACTTGCTGCCACAAGCAGCAAGAAAAAACAATACCAAAAACAATGCGATATAATCTAACTTCATAGGACGATAATTTATAGGTTATTACTAATAGTTGGATTTAAGTTTCCCAATCATAAGAATGTCATTATCATTTTCGTGCAAACTATTTCTCAAACCAGTGGCTCGCTTACGTATTTCAGGCTTTAAATCAGTTTGGGCAAGAACTTTATCTAAAGCATCCATCAGTTCAAGAGGATCGTAAGAGATACAGACATAACCGTTGCGCATAGTCAAGAAAGGATAAGAAAGTCCCAAAAAGTCATTTGTAAAACGATCAATACGCTTCACACTACCATCTTTTTTAGAAACACGAACATTAAATACAGTCATACGAACGGGAGAACCATCTGATGGCATTTTAGCCGGTCCAATAGTTACTCTACTCCAATAATATTCCGGAGTCTCATGCAATGACGTTACAATATATTTATCCTCCTGCATTACATTATCCAAAGTAAAACAAGGTTTCAATACATTATTAGCAATATTATAGTGATATAGAGTATCAGGGCGTGTACGCCCGACAACCTGACAAAGGGAAAAAGAATAGGCATCAACATTCCGGGGAGCCAATACTTCATTGCTATAATCCGGCACAATTGCATAATTTACAGCAAATATTTTTTGCAAGATATTCCCCTTAAAATCTTGTACCCAACATAGATTCTTACTGATCGGTGCTTTTGGATTTCCTATATCAGTAAAGGGAAGAACGACCACTACAGCTTTTTCATTTTCCAAATCTATCCAAATGGAACTCTTCGTTATCGTTTCCGGCAATGAAATACTCTCTTTCGATAAAAATCGGCCTTTAAGATCAAAAAATAACATTTTTTGATTCTCAGCAATAACTACACGTCCCTGCTTTTCATCAAGAAATCTATTCACAGCATATTTATACTCTCCGGGGCCTTGACCAACTCCACCTATATCAGCCACATATCGTCCTTTACGAGTAAATAATTTCAAAGCAGAAACGCCATCCGGCTCTATTAAAATATAATTGCTTGAAACATCAATACCAGAAGGATAAGTGGCAACCAATGCCTCTTCTCTACCATCCAACTTAATAATTTCCAATGATTCTATCAAATCAGAAAACAACATTTCCTCACCCTTTAATTTCTCTATTTCCAGTAAATCGACAGCGTAAAAGGCGGAACCTTCTTTTATATCCCTCTCTTGGGGTATAAACAAAGAACATGAGGAAGCAGACATTGCAACCGATAAAAGAAAGAGAAGCGGATATAAAAGGTATCTTGTCTTCATATAAAAATAGATTTTGGCTGAAAGTAAAAAACTACTTTTCATAAAGCATATCGCAAGATACGAATTATTCGTAGAATGTTATTCTTTTAGGGATATGTTAAAAAGCATCTCACTCAAAATTCTTCAGTCTTTCAATTTGTAAATGGCAATAATTGGATTATCATCCTCGTGGACATTTTGCACGATCTATCAATATCACATATACTTGAGAACCTTCAGTGATTCGCCTGATAGCATTTAGAGATCCAACCGAAATTTATAGATTACTTATAGTTATTGTTTCAGTTTTCCAATGATAAGAATGTCATTATCATTCTCGTGCAGACTATTTCGTAAATCGGTGGCCCGTTTACGTACGTCAGGCTCCAAATCTGTTTGGGTAAGAACTTTATCTAAAGCATCCATCAGTTCAAGAGGATCATAAGAGATACAGACATAACCATTCTTCATAGCTAAAAAAAGATAAGATAAACCTAAAAGAGGATCAGTAAAACGATCAATGCGCCATACATTGCCATCCTTTTTCGAAACGCAAACATTAAAGGCTGGTAAACGAACAGAAGAAACACTTGAGGAAAGATCATTAGGATATAAAGTGACTTGCGCCCAATAACTCCTTGAAGTTTCATATAAAACAGTACAAGCACTTTGATTTTCAGAAACAACATGATCTATTGTAAAGCGTGGAGTTATTATATTCTTTACTGCATCATAGTGATACAAAGTATCAGGGCGAGTACGCAACATGGGGTCTTCAAAAATAGAAAAAGAAATCGCATCCACATTCCGACATGCCACTAAGCCATTACTGTAATCTCCAATTAAACCGTAATGATTTGCAGAAATCCGATGCACGATATCACCCTCCCTATTTTGCACCCAGCACACATTGTTACTAATTTCAAAATTGGAGTTCTCATTCTCAGAAAATGGCAACCCCACTACAGTTACATGCTTTTTATCATGGTCCATCCAAATACAAGGCTTATGTACTATTTCCTTGAAATGAATAGCTTCATCTGACAGATAATTCCCCTTCAGGTCATAAGTAAGTATTTTATTTGCTCTTCCCGGACCTAAGTAAATACGTTTTTGTTTTTCAGCTATCATACAGAAATGTATCGTTTTGTACTCTCCAGGGCCCTGTCCTATACCACCAATATCCGCCACGTATTGACCTTTACGCGTAAACAACTTAATAGGAAATATAGCGTCTGGATTCAGCAAGATATAATTATCTGTCACAAAGATCCCAAATGGATAAGTTTTAACAAGAGCCTCATCCCTATTCTCCAACTTAATAATTTCGTATGTCTCCATTAAATCACCCAAAGACATCACTGTCCCTTTTATCTTCTCTATTATACGCAAATCAACAGAACGAAAGGCGGAATCTTCTATTATATCCCCCTCTTTGGGTACATATGAAGAGCAGGAAGCAAACATTGCAACCGAAAAAAGAAAGAGAAGCGGGTAGAAAAAGTGTCTTGCCTTCATATGAAATAGATTTTAGTTTAAAACAAAAGCATACAGTCCTAAAAACATGCCGAAATATACGAATAATTCGTAGAATATCATTTTTTAGGAATATGTTTATTAACACTATTAACAAAATTACCAAAAACGTGAATTCAACAAGCAAGTGCAAATTTACAACAAGTAAGAGGAAAACATCTCAAATGGTGTTGAGAAATCCAATTTTTTTCTTGGTCTGTTATTGATTTTATTCATAATAGCGTCAATATCGGTGTCATTTATTTTTTTATAGGTGAAGACTTTGGAATATATTGTCTTATGAGTCCATTGGCATTCTCTATGGCTCCCTTCTGCCATGAAGAGTATGGATCAGCAAAATACACAGTGGAATCAAGCCCTTTGGCAATAGCTTTGTGGGCATAAAACTCACATCCGTTATCCGTGGTAACGGTCTTGATGTTTCCTTTGTATGGTGACAAGAGTTGTATTGCTGCTTTCGCAAGTTCTTCAGCATCCTTTCCAAACTTGAGCTTCTTCATGAACAGCATGTTCGTACTACGTTCCACTATCGTAAGGATGGCTCCTTGATTATTGCCGCCAACGATGGTATCCATCTCAAAGTCTCCGAATCGCTTGCCGTCAGCCTCAGGAGGCCGTTGGTGTATACTTGCCCTGTCCGGTATCATGGTACGTTTTCCGACAGGTCTGCGACGGTGCTTCAGTTGATGCCGGCAATACTTATACAAGCTACCTCTTTCGATGTACTTGTCTTTACGGATGATGGCGTAGATTGTCTCATGTGAAATTCTGACACCGTTTCTTGCCAAATAGCCTGATATTTGTTCCGGAGACCACTGTTCATGTTTCAGCAAGTCTATAGCCATAGTACGGACATAGGGCTTGACAGAACGGTTGCCGGGAGCCTTATGTCTGCGTTTGTCTGCCTGACGCTGCGCCTTGTCCCACTTATACACTCCACGTGAACTGGAATTGCGCTCCAGTTCGCGTGTAATGGTGGAATTACTCACTCCAATAGCTTTCGCTATCTCGCTTTTCCTACACTTCTTTTGAAGTAACACGGAAATTGTGTATCTTTGTTCTGAGGTTAGTTGTTTGTACATAAGCAATGCAAAGTTAACTAATCATGAGGAGATTTCGGTCTCCTCTTTCTGTTTGTTCACATTGCTTGTTGTATTCTCTTTAACGGTTCCGCTCTCAGGAGACTTTGCGTCTCCTGCCGCTGAGGCAAACCAATGCAGTGTTTTTCATGGTTGAGGGCTTACGACACACTGTCGTTTTTGCACTTCTATCTTGAACTTACAAAAGCAAATGGTTCTTCAGAAGTATTAGTAATCAATTATAATGCTTACATTCAGGAATCTTTCCAATCAGCATTATCAAGAATATTTTATTTCCATATATAAGAGATGCTATCTATCACCTATATTTATTGAAGATAGAAACACAATACTAAACTATTTCTCACTTTCATAAGAATCACTCAAAAGTAATAAATATGTCCACGTTATAAATGTACGAGTCATCAATACAACGAAATCTACTTTTCTTGTTTCGTAATGATAATTGCCTCCTCATATGCGGTATCTATTTTTTTCTTTATATCATTAATTTTAGGTTCCACGGTATAATCTACACGCCCCCCTACTCGTTGGGTAAGAGTAAAATCAAGATAATAGATTCCTATTCCAGAATAGATTGTCCTACCTTCTCCGGGAAATGTAAAAAGTGAAATATTCCCATCTGCTCCTGAAGTGGAATTACCCACAGTTACCGTTCGTGGATTCATCTGTAGGACCATAGTTGCATATTCAGAAAAACTTCGCGTCCATTCATTGACTAAAACTATGATTCTACCTTTAAAATGTTTTTTTCATCACCAATATTATTTTCTCAATTTAAGTAATACTAATATGGGATTATCTTCTTCATCAGCATTTGCTACAATTGCTCTCAGCTTATCTTGCTTTTTTTTGTTCTGAATATCAGGGTGGGCAGCAAAATATTCTTCTGTCAGAATCTCTTTCATATCGGAAGGATTCACATATGCAAGCCAATAAGTTCCGCTACTACTCACAGATTGGGGATAAAAAGGAAGTCCCCCATCAATATCATTCTCAAAACCTTGGGCTAACGGAGTCCCTCTTTCATTCAAACAGATAGTCATTGGTATTGAAATATCTCATAATTAATATTTAGCATCACATGTTTTGTCACACTTTTTCAACAGACCCTTCTTAAGGTAAAATAAACACAATTTTACTAAATAAATCTCAAGGCTACTGTAATATATAATAATAAAGAAAAACAGATAACTTATATTTGTCCCATATTATTTTTAAATATAAAAACAAATGAGATTTATTAAACAAGTACTTTTGACTATAACATTATGTAACATAATGTTATTTGCATTGCCATCTACTGTAAATGCAATGCAAGTTTTTATAAAAAACAGATATGGCTGGACCATAACATTAGAGGTATCACCTACTGATACTGTAGAAAACGTAAAACAAAAAATTCAGGATAAAGAAGGTTTTCCACCTGATAAAATAAGGCTTATATATGGAGGAAAACAAATGGAAGATGGACGAACTTTAGCAGATTATAATGTTCAAAAAGACTCAACTATATTAATTTGCATAAGAGATGTCGACTGTTAACACTAAGAAAGAAAATATAAAAAAGCATGTCATTATTAACAACATTAATTTTTACAGACTATAAAAATTAACTTTAAGATATATGACACCGTTCTAAATTACGCATAAATAGAAAACTACAATTTCGTCTTGTGGTTTTCTATTTGCTTTACAACTCCCATTTATAGTATCATACAGACACGGTATTAACAGGACATTCTGTCGATCATTAATATGAGACACAATTTTTCCAATAGCGTGTTTAACTGAAAACTTCGTTTTCGGTTTTTACATCACTTTTCTATAGAAACAAACTCACATTTTACAAACCGATAAATAGGCATATTATAGGCTAAATGTTTTTTTCGTAAAACTCTAAGTTAATCTTATTATCAACATACTTTATTCTGACCTTTACCTAATATAATCAGAGAACTTTAGAAGTATATTTATTTCGGTAAACACATAGGTATTTTCTTAGATTCTGTTTTTCAATACTCCATTTTACAGAGAAAAAAGTAGATATTTCATATCTAGTATAAAATTCACAGTCCGCATTGTTAGCATTGATAAAATTTACCTTTAAAGTTCTTATTTTCCATCTATTTCTGCACAGGCAGACACTCTCTCTCAGAGGTGTTTTTATTGAAAAGTTTGAAATGGGAAACATTCAATAAAAAAATTGTATTTATTGACCTTAGCACAAAACTTCACTCTTTTACTTTTTTATAGAATGGATATAATACCTGTTCACACTTGCTATACGGTCACTTATCTTAAAGTCATTAAATAAGAGGTTTCTCTAAAATAGTTGGAGTTATTTTGTTTTCAGTATATTGATACATGAAAGCTTCTGCTTAATTTTTTTGCAATAAACCGGATAGACACGCTTCAACATTGTCATATCTGTTTAATATACAGCAGATATAGAGCACCACACTATTCAAAATATAATGACGTAACTACTCCTGATAATTCTTACAGCAATTTATTGTCTACAAAGAAACACATACGATCTTATAGCAAATGACGATGGTCGTATATAACTTATTCGATAAATAGGGACACCAATGTATACCCCAAATATCTTAGAGAGACTATAATATCTATTTTATACGTCACAGAGAAAAACGCAAAGAAAAAATGAGAATGTCCCAATTTCATCATATTGAAAAATCTTTTATTTTTTCTCATTAAGTCGAACTCAGCAAGGTATAAACTAACTTTATTCCGAAAATATACTATATATCTAATCTCTATCCTTTTAAAGTCTATTTCCATCGTTTTGCCATTCCCTTTTATTTAAGCAGAAATAAATTAGGAATACAAAAGCCAACTAATCCATAGTAGATTAATTGGCCTAATTCATTTTATTTTCGGGAATTATTAATTCATCAAAACAACAAAAAAGACAAAAAATAGAATAAACTCATCTATATAAAAGAAACAGAATGCAGTCGACGTAATACTTATTCTGATAAGTACAGAAGAATGATAATTACCGGAAAAGCTTATCGATCTCTTCTTCTTTTATGGTAGTCAGCACCACGCGTCCGTCCGGCGTATAGTTGGGTGAAGGACAGGCAAACAGATTATCGACCAAACTGACCATCTCTTCGTTGCTCAGCACCTGCCCATAGACAATGGCAGCCGCACGGGCAAGAGTCAACGCAAGGATATCCTGAATTTCTTCTTTGACATCATTGCCTTTCTCCATAGCGGTGTGCAGCATGCTACGTACCAAATCGACCGGATTCAGCCCGTCGATGCCTGAAGGTACTCCGTTAATGGCATAGCTGCCGCCACCAAGATCACTGAGATCAAAGCCCACTGCGGATAAATCGTCCATGATACTTTGCAACACAGCCGCCTCGGAAGCCGGAAGTTGCAGGATTTCCGGGAAAAGAACACCTTGTGAGAATCCCTGCTTCTGCTGAATCTGGGCACGATAACGGTCAAAGAGCACACGGATATGTGCGCGATGCTGATCGATCAACATCAATCCGGACTTCACGGACGTAAGGATGAAGCGCCCTTTGAACTGCAAATGCTGCGTACCTTTTTCAATCACGGCCGGTTCACCGGCATAAAGAGTTTCGGGAGCCGCTGTAGCAATGCTCTCTTCTTCGATCACCGCAAACTCTTCCGATTTAGGATCGGAGTCGGAGAAAGGCTGATTCATCTTACTGGCTTTCTCAAGACCGCCATACAAATCTTCCCAGTCCACTTTCGGACGGGAGTAGTTGCCTCCACCGGAAGAAGAGGAGGGCTTGAACGGGTTGAAATCGGAATTGAAATGTACCTTAGGCGGCGCAGGAGGCAGATTCTGCTCAAAAGCAGGAATATCGGGCATGTCCTCCGTGTCGAAATCGATAGAAGGGACAGCATTGAACTTGCCCAATGACTCCTTGATCGAAGCAGAAAGAATCTGCCAGATAGCCTGCTCGTTTTCAAATTTGATCTCTGTTTTGGTAGGATGGATATTCACATCGATGTTGGCAGGATCGACTTCAAAGTAAATGAAATAAGAAATCTGTTCGCCTGCGGGAATCAACTGTTCGTAAGCATCCATCACTGCCTTATGGAAATAAGGATGACGCATATAGCGCCCGTTCACAAAGAAATACTGATGGGCGCCTTTCTTACGGGCTGTTTCGGGTTTGGCTACATAACCCGAAACTTTCACCATTGTAGTGTTGACTTCTACACTTAGCAGTTGTTGGTTAAGTTTCTTGCCAAAAACAGAAAGAATGCGTTGCCGCAAATGGCAAGCGGGAAGATTGAACAGTTCGGAGTCATTGCTATACAGTGAAAAAGCAACCTCAGGATGTACCAGGGCAATACGTTCAAATTCGGCCAGAATATTACTGAGCTCGGTGGAGTTAGCCTTCAGAAACTTACGCCGGGCAGGAATATTGAAAAAGAGATTCTTAATAGAAAAATTGCTTCCTTTGGGACAAGACACCGCTTCCTGACTCTCCACTTTGGAACCCGCAATGATAATCTTGGTTCCCAGCTCTTCGGATTCGGGACGTGTCTTCAGCTCGACCTGAGCAACGGCGGCAATGGAAGCCAATGCTTCACCGCGAAACCCCATCGTGCGAAGGGCAAACAGATCGGATGCTTCACGGATCTTTGAAGTGGCATGCCGCTCGAAAGAGAGGCGTGCATCGGTTTCGGACATTCCCTTACCGTCATCAATCACCTGTATACAGGTTTTACCTGCATCGGTGACCAACACATGAATATTCTGCGCCTCAGCATCGATGGCATTTTCGACTAACTCTTTGATGACAGATGCCGGACGTTGTATCACCTCTCCGGCAGCTATCTGGTTGGCAACCGAATCGGGTAATAAATGAATGATATCGCTCATAATAGATTTAGCTTTGACTGTTTTAGTTTATAGGACTTAGAAAGACCAACTGCCGGTCTGCAAATAATGCCACAGAAAAATAAGCAGGGCAATGATAGCCAGAATTACTCCCAAATGGGCGGGTTTACGTCCGCTCTCTTTACGACGCTTCAAGTGTGTGGTACCTTCGATAAACTTCCCGCGAATATCTTCGGGAGAAAATTCTTTCTCGGGCAATATTCCCAGATCACGCTTGGCATCTTCTTCCATTTTTGCCAGTTTTTCTTTCCTCTCGTCCACATAGATATATTGATGATTAAATCCACGCGGCTTTCGTACATTGAACATTCCCATAGCTATTTCATATTAATTATTTCACGTTTCGGACCACTAATAGCTTTACGTTCGGTTTTACGCAAAGCCTCACCGGCCTTTTTCCCTCTCCAGTTGAAAATGTCTTCTTTGCTTAAAGGACGGACATAATCAAACCAACTAAAGGTGGGCAGTTTCATTTTGTCGGGCGGAATCTGATCCATCGGATAAAGTGTACCATTCGACTTTGGACTCATTACCATTCTCTCCATTTTCCGATCCTTGAGATACATATTTAGCAAACTGGTTTCGGATGTGTTCATGCCAATCATCGTACTATCTTGCTCCTGAGGATAATAAACTACCAGGACATTTCCTATCACATCTACCTTGCGAGCTTCACCTTCGGCAAAGTAAGCCTTGATCTCTTTTCCCGAAATCTGATTAAAATGAATGGAGTCTTTCTGTTCTACCGTAAGTGCCTGATTGATGATATGGGCCCAATCAATCGTACTGTCATTCATATAGACCTTAATCTCTTCACCCAACAGTTGTTGCCCTTCGTTCCAAAGAATAGGATCGCGATACATAGTAAGGCAGGAATCTTTCGTATTGAAAACCAAAGAATCGCAAACACCCTGCAAATCGATGCTGTACATACGCACTTTGTGGAAAGCACGCATCTCACGGAAAAGGGAGTCTGTGTCAAGATTATAGCTATTCATCAGTAATGTATCGGCATGCATGAAAAGACTGTCGCCACGCGAATAATCCACAGCCACGGCACGCTTGGTGGCGAGGGCATTCTGCTTCAGCTCGTCATAATAACAATAATCGCCGGTAAGCATGTTCTTATTCACCGTATCATTCATCTGCACATTATCGAACGCTTCGCCATAGCCGGCTTTACGGTCATAGAAAAGGCTGTCTCCGGTCAATCGCTTGCCATCATTGGTCAGTACTGAGCGATCCAGCAGCTCGGCTTGTCCGGAAACCGTATTGTAAATGCCACGTTCGGAGTAGATGTGATTTTGTTCACTGACAATATCAGAGGGGCCCAGGATGGTAGCAATCTTCGTATCCGTGCTATACTTCAGGGTATCGGAAGTCAGTACAAAACGGGGATTAACAAGCTTGACGTCGTGATTGAAAACGGATAGTTTGGTGGCGGGACTGTATTCGCCCCAATCAGAAGTCAGCACGTTTTCTTCATCCATCAAGGTGCCTCCATCAAAATAATAGCCCAAATTGTACAAACGGTCATAATTCAGACTATCTGTCAACAGGGTAGTATTCCGGTTGATCATTTTTACATTCTCACGAAGCTGCGCTATCTGGGTCATGCCGTCATAAAACAGATAATCACCATAGATGAAAAGGGTATCCCCCTGCTCCATACGTACATTACTGAATGCTTCGAAAGAATTGGTTTTCTCGTAAATCAAGGCACTGTCACAATACATGTACATGCTGTCATGACGCAACTTGACCGAACCGATCAGCACCTGAACATCGGGGCGGGCCAACTTATCGGCCTGTCCCTGATCGGCATGAAGCAAGTCGACACGTGTTTTCTTTTTACCCTGTGCCTTTTCCGGTTCAACTTTCTGCTCCGGCTGCGCTTTCTTGTCATGCTGAGGTTTCTTGTCCTGAGCCATCAGAAAACATACAGCAAGCAGGCATAGAGTACCCGCTAAGAGAAATCTATGCCTGCCTTGGAATTTATTTTCTTTATTGAATCTAAACATATCAAAATAGGATCAGTCTTTTTTAATCCACCCCGGATATTTAAAATCGCAACGCTGCCATGCCGGATTAATACGTACGTATGTATGCTTCTGTTTTTCAACGATCCATTTCTGCAACGCTTCTTCGCGACGCTTGTCGAGCACGATTTCTTTCAGGTTCTGGTAGTCATCGGTGATCGTGGCTTTATGCCCGTTGATACGTGACTTCAGTTTAACAATGGCACAAACTTCCTTACCATCTTTAGGATTGACCATCGTAAAAGCTTTGGAAATCTCACCGATATTCATTTTATCCACCACTTTAGCAATCTCCTGCGGCAAATCCTGCATTTCGAATTTAGCGGTCTGGTTCTGCGGGTTCTGCATCAGACCGTGGTTATTGCGCGTATCTTTGTCCTGAGACAAAGCAGAAGCAGCCTGATCAAACGTAAACTTATCGCTACGGATATCGTTGGCAATAGAGTCGAGACGCGCATTGGCTTCATCCAACTCCTTATCCGACACTTTGGGCTTTAACAGGATATGACGGGTGTTGATACGGTCGCCACGTTTTTCGATCAACTGGATGATATGGAAACCATACTCAGACTCTACGATTTTAGAGATCTTCTTGGTATCCTGCAAGTTGAAAGCGACATTGGCGTATTCGGGAACCATCTGCCCTTTACCCATAAAACCGGTTTCACCACCTTTGATAGCAGAGCCGCGATCTTCGGAATACAGCAGGGCAAGCGTAGAGAAATCACTTTCACCCTTATTGATACGGTCGGTGTATTCACGCAAGCGTCTTTTTACATCTTCAATTTCGGCAACAGGTATTTTAGGCTGCTGCGTAATAATCTGTACTTCTACCTGGGTGGGGACGTAAGGAATACTGTCCTGGGGAAGCTCCTTAAAGTAACGGCGTACTTCCGCCGGAGTCACTTTGATATCACCTACCAGTTTCTGCTGCATCCTTTGTACAATCAATCCGTCACGGGCATTCTCGCGCATGGCTTCACGAATCTGTGTAGAGGTCTTATTAAACTCTGCTTCCATTCTTTCTCTGCTACCCAAAGCCTGAATATAATTACTGATCTGATAGTCGACACGCTGTATGACTTCTGCCTCGGGCACTTCAATACTGTCGAGCACAGCCTGGTGCATATAAAGTTTCTGTACGGCCAACTCTTCGGGAATCACACAATAAGGATCACCATCAAACTTACGCCCTTCATACAAAGCGGCCAGTCGTGCTTCTTCCACATCGGACTTCAGGATAGCTTCGTCGCCAATGACCCAAACCACTTCGTCAATCACATTGTCCTGTGCATAGGATGCCACGTTAGCAACCAGTGCCAGGGCAAACATAACAACAAACTTAAAGTTCACAAACTTCTTCATTCTGTGTATTTAATAATTTATAATCTTCTTTCTTTTTACTGCACGCTCGTACAGATCGTCTTTCACTTGTTTCATAAAGTCAACCCGCTTGATGTTGACAAGCATATCCTTGACTTTCGGTTGGGCAAATTCATAAGGTTCCTGTTCGCCCGCCACACGGAAATCACTGATATTCAGAAAATAGTAAAATGCCGTATCTTTCAGTTCAATATGCCGGTTTTTATCCATATAGGCTTCAGGGGATTCCGCTTTCAACGGGATCATATCCAGCACATCGGCCACCCGCACCCATTTATCATAAAAATACTCATACTTCACTGCGTTTTGCAAACTATACTTTTCCAAATGCTCAACGGCATCCTGAGTCTCCGTCTTGTACCACTTACGAACGTTGCCCAGTTGGGGAGCGGTCAGAGGAACTTTGATAAACAGACCTTTCATCAATGGACGGTCCAGCTTAAACAGTTCTTTGTTCTTTTCGTAATAGTCTGCTATTTCTTGTTCGGGGATCTCGCCCGACAATTTCTGGCTGATTAGTTCTTGCTGATAAGTATGCATGATCAATGCTTTCCGGTAATTCTCGACCAACTTATCGATTTCTCCGTTATCGGGAATATTGCTTTGCGCCTGATTGAACAACAAAACATCTTCTACCCAGCTACGGACGTAGTGCTCGGCGAAAAGAAGACTGTCATCTTTTGACAAACCGGCGGGGAGCACGGCCTGAAGGTCTTCTTTGTACAAAAAGTTTCCATCGACCTCTACCAAAAGAGTCTGTCCTTTGTGGTCATGCTTGTCGGCACACGACGCACAGAAAAGGAGAGAGATTAGCAGAAGGCCCGTTTTTCGCATTGTCAACTGAATTATACTTAATTTAAGGTACGAAGATAATACAATAATTCGTTGCATCAGTGATTATTAACCGTTTTTAAAACCTCTTGGTTAATTTCAACCTTAGCAGAAGCTCTGAGACGTTCTGTCCAAAGTGCATCCAGATGATTCTGATAATCCCGGATCAATTGGGGAATGATCTCATGGTAGGACTCCGGCCCTTTCTTTTTCTCACCTAGAACAACAGTAAAAGGATAGGACTTTAAGGGTTCGAAATCTCCTTTTTTAAACACTAACTTATCAACAAAAACATTGTCACCTTCGGCAAAAGTTCCTTGTTCTATCCGGATAGTGGCTGGCGAAGCAGGAGTATTAAACGTCAGGCGGATGGCGTCTTTCCACTCTTCCTCGGGAAGTTTCTTCAAGAATTTACGTGCACTTTTCAGAGTCTTTTTATGGGTTCCATGCAATACGGCACCCCTGTAACGGGGCGAATCCCAATTGTAATCGGTCCGGCGTTCCTTAAAAAAGGCTTTCAGCGCAACAGAATCGGACAGACTGACCTGACGCGATTCGCGACGGATTATAGCGGCTAAAAGCAGATCGTCACGGCGCTGTTGCAAGGCCAGTCGGAAATCAGGATATTTCTGTTCAAGGCGATTGTTTTCGTAATCAAGAATTGATTTCACAACAAAGGCATTCAATTGTCGTTTTATCCCCATGGGATGGGCATCGGCAAACCGTTCAAAGTCTTTCCCGGTAAAGCTTTTTCCGTCCAGCGTAAAAAGAGTGCGGGAAGTCCTACCCGAGGCAAGCAACTCTTCCATCCCGGCCTTGTCCGGAGTATATTGACAGATACTCTTCAGCTTGTTCACCCATAACTCAATTTCTTTATCCGTACCCGGACGACGGGAGAGTTTATGAATCAATTCTCCGCGTATCTGTTCGAATGGAGGAATTTCCCGCCTGCCTGTCACCTTGATAATCTGTATACCCTTGGGTGTAAAAAACGGCTTTGAATACTCTCCATCTTTTAAAGAGAAGGCTACTTCTTCAAACTCCTGCGAAGTCTGCAACCAACCCATCCAAAACTCTTTCTTATCATCCGAGTACTTGTTTACCAGTGTCCTAAAGTCAATATCGGGATGAGTCTCCAAGACATGATAGAGTGAATCCATCAAGATCTGTGCCTCCCGCAAATGATGGGGTAAGGCAGTCTGCGGAAGATAACGGAAAATACGCATAACCTTAACTTCGCCGGCAGCAGAGCGGGTTTTCATCTGATCGTAGAGTTTCTTTGCGTAGGCCTCATCGGTAGCAGAATCGGTAAGATAGGACCTGGATAAGGCTCGATGATAATTCTCCATCTCTGTACGAAAATCAGAAACAGTATCCAATCCGGCTTTTTGCGCTGCAGACAACTTCAACTTCATATCGACAAAAAGATCGGCACAGCGTTTCAGAGTCTCCTTCCCGGCTATTCCCGAAGGTTTATTCCGGTGGCAGAAACGCTCAAACTCCGAACGGGTAATATCTTGCCCATTAATCCGCATCAATACCGGATCTTGCTGGGCATGGCCGGCAATCGCCCCAAACAAACAGGTCAGTGTTCCAACCAGAATCTTCTTCATATCATTCTACATTCAGATGTTCATATCAAAACAAAAAAAATGAGCGGATGTTACGGAGCACCTCCAAAGGTGATCCGTTCAACCCGCTCAATCGATATTTTCAAAGAATATCTGCCAATATTCCTTTTGTCTTTTTACTATCTATTACTCCGGACGGCTGTAATTAGGCGACTCACTCGTAATCGTCACATCGTGCGGATGGCTCTCCATAACCCCGGCATTGGTGATGCGGGTAAACTTGGCATCATGCAGTTTCTCGATGTCGGGAGCACCACAATATCCCATACCGGCACGCAGACCACCGGTCAATTGGTAAATCACTTCATATAAAGTTCCTTTATAGGGCACGCGGGCGGCAATTCCTTCAGGAACCAGTTTCTTTACGTCCATCTCGCCACTCTGGAAATAACGGTCTTTTGAACCATTCTCCATTGCTTCGAGCGAGCCCATACCACGGTATGACTTAAACTTACGGCCATTGAAAATAATCGTTTCACCCGGACTTTCTTCTGTTCCGGCAACCAATGAACCAATCATAACGCTATATCCTCCGGCAGCCAGGGCTTTCACCACATCGCCCGAATAACGGAGTCCGCCATCGGCGATCAAAGGAATGCCCGTTCCTTTCAAAGCTTTCGCAACATCATAAACAGCCGAGAGCTGAGGTACGCCCACTCCGGCGACTACACGTGTCGTACAAATGGAACCCGGACCGATACCTACCTTCACACCGTCGGCTCCGGCTTCCACCAAAGCTTTGGCTGCATCCCCCGTAGCAATATTACCAACTACGATATCAATGTCGGGATAGCGCTTTTTAGCTTCGCGCAGCGTGTCGATCACTCCCTTTGAATGTCCGTGGGCCGTATCGATCACGATGGCATCGGCGCCGGCATCTACCAATGCCTGCATACGGTCGAATGTATCAGCCGTCACACCCACACCGGCAGCAACACGCAGGCGGCCTTTCGAGTCTTTGCAAGCCATGGGTTTATCCTTGGCCTTTGTAATATCTTTGTAAGTCACCAGTCCGATCAACTTTCCTTCTTTGTCGACTACCGGTAATTTCTCAATCTTATGGTACTGCAAAATCTGTGAAGCCGCTTCCAGGTCGGTTGACTGATTGGTAGTCACCAGATTTTCTTTTGTCATCACCTCGTCGATACGCTTATCCATGTTACGCTCGAAACGAAGGTCACGATTTGTTACAATACCGACTAAATATCTATTGTCATCCACTACCGGAATACCACCGATTTTATATTCGGCCATCAATGCGAGGGCATCGCGTACGGTAGATCCTTGCTTAATAGTGACAGGATCATAAATCATACCGTTCTCGGCACGTTTCACGGTAGCCACTTGCTTAGCCTGTTCTTTAATGGACATATTCTTATGAATCACACCGATTCCTCCCTCACGCGCAATGGCAATGGCCATCTTAGCTTCGGTAACCGTATCCATGGCAGCAGTTACAAACGGAATCTTTAACTCAATGTTTCTTGAAAACTTTGTCGAGAGATCGACAGTGCGCGGTAAAACTTCAGAATAAGCGGGGATCAACAATACATCATCATAAGTCAATCCGTCCATTACAATCTTATCAGCAATAAATGACATAGGGCTATGCGTTTAAAAATTATTGCGTGCAAATATACAGTTTTTATTCAAGACTGCATAAGTGCACGCAATTTTTTTCGTTTTTTTTAATTAGCCATTTCGGAGATAAACTTGATACGAACCAGACGAACTTCTTCTTCGGTAAATTCGTCACCGAGTTCGTCGAGCGCATCGTCAATCTTATCTGTTGTCGACTCCTTGAAATAATCATAGATGTCGAGCATGTGGTCTTCGTCCATAATCTCATCCAGGAAGTAATCAATATTCAACTTAGTACCCGAATAAACGATTGCCTCCACTTCATCGAGCAATTCGCTGAACTCAATACCCTTGGAAAGCGCAATATCATCCAGGGCTACTTTACGGTCGATGGCTTGAATGATGGCCACTTTCATCTTCGATTTATTGGCCACCGTGCGTACCCGCAAATCTTCCGGACGTTCAATCTCGTTTTCTTCACAATGCCTCTTTATCAGCTTGCAGAACTCTTCGCCGTAACGTTTGGCTTTTCCGGCGCCTACACCGGGAATGTTCTGAAGCTCCTCCAGCGTCACCGGATAGATGGTAGCCATCGCTTCGAGAGACGGATCCTGGAAAATCACATAAGGAGGCACTTCCAGTTTTTTCGATAGTTTCTTCCGGAGATCCTTCAGCATGGAATAGAGAACCGGATCGACCGCACAGGAACCTCCGCCTCTTGCCGGTGTTTCTTCTTCTACTTCCTCAAAGTCATTGTCTTCGGTTATCTTGAACGACTTAGGATGTTTAAGGAATTTCTTTCCGGCATCGGTCACTTTCAGTAATCCGTAATTTTCGACATCCTTGCTCAGATAACCGGCTATCAGTGCCTGACGGATCACGGCATTCCAGGTTTTGTCTTCTTCTCCCATTCCTGACCCGAACACTTCCAGATCTTCATGTAAGTGCGCCTGAACTTCGGACGTTTCGCGTCCCTGCAGGACATCAATAATATAATCTGCCTTAAAGTTTTCTTTTACCGCTATGATTGTTTCGATCACAGCACACAATAATTCTTGAGCCTCCACTTGTTTTTTAGGGTTTAAACAGTTGTCACAATTTCCACAATTTTCTTCCGTGTACTCTTCGCCGAAGTAATGTAGTAATGTCTTACGGCGACAAACGGAAGATTCAGCATACGCAGCAGTTTCCAACAGAAGCTGCTTGCCAATTTCTTGTTCTGCCACAGGTTTGCCTTGCATAAACTTCTCGAGTTTCTGCAAGTCTTTGTTTGTATAAAAGGTAATGCACTGGCCTTCTCCGCCGTCTCTGCCGGCGCGGCCCGTTTCCTGGTAATACCCTTCCAGGCTCTTTGGTATATCATAGTGGATGACGTATCGCACATCGGGTTTATCAATCCCCATTCCAAATGCGATAGTAGCTACAATTACGTCGATCTTTTCCATCAGGAAATCATCCTGATTCTGCGTTCGCGTTGCCGAATCCATACCTGCATGGTAAGCACGGGCGTTAATCCCGTTGGCTTGAAGTATCTCAGCAAGCTCTTCTACCTTCTTCCGGCTCAGGCAATAAATGATGCCCGACTTTTCCGGATTGTTCTTGATGAACTTTATGATGTCCTTATCTACATTCTGAGTTTTAGGACGTACCTCGTAATACAGATTCGGACGGTTGAACGAAGACTTGAAGACGTGTGCATCCACCATTCCCAAGTTCTTCTGAATATCGTGCTGCACCTTCGGCGTGGCCGTTGCGGTCAACGCAATAAGAGGCGCTTTTCCTATTTCATTAATAATCGGACGTATCCTGCGATATTCCGGGCGGAAGTCGTGTCCCCATTCGGAAATACAATGCGCTTCGTCGACAGCATAGAACGAGATCTTTACTGACCGCAGAAATTCTACGTTTTCTTCCTTCGTCAACGATTCGGGAGCAACGTATAGCAATTTTGTTTTTCCGGCAAGAATGTCAGACCGCACCTGATCAATCGCACCCTTATTCAAAGAAGAGTTAATGAAATGAGCCACACCATCTTCTTCACTGAAGTTGCGCATCGCATCGACCTGATTCTTCATCAGGGCAATCAACGGAGAAATAACAATGGCCGTACCTTCCATTAATAAAGAAGGCAACTGATAGCACAGAGATTTTCCACCGCCGGTAGGCATCAGCACAAAGGTATCATTACCATCAAGCAAATTCTGGATGATCGGCTCCTGGTTCCCCTTGAAATTATCAAATCCGAAATACTTTTTCAGTTGGTCTGTCAAATTAATCTTCCCTGCCATCTTAATCTAGGTTGTTTTATTCAGTTCATGGTTTAACTTAAAACACTCGCTTTGCTTGGAAAGCGCTCTAACAAAGTTATAAACAACTTCTTAAATATCAAGCATAATCAGACTAATATTTTTCAAGAAAAAACGGTAACCGCCTCCATCATCGCCCTTACCTTTTGATTTTAAGCAGTTTGCAATCTCGCAAGATTTGCTTTTTCGAGTTGATGCTTCGCATAATCCAATGTCACTTCATATTCTTTCTGGTCTTCAGAAGGAATCTCGAACATGACATCCATCATTATGGTCTCTACAATAGAGCGCAATCCACGGGCACCCAGCTTATATTCCACAGCCTTGTCGACGATATACTCGTAAACTTCGGGCTGGAAGGTCAGCTTGACGCCGTCCATCTCGAACAACTTGATATATTGCTTGATAATGGAATTCTTAGGTTCGGTCAGAATGGCACGAAGCGCGTTCCGGTCGAGCGGATTCAGATAAGTCAGCACCGGCAGACGGCCGATAATCTCCGGAATCAGTCCGAACGACTTCAAATCTTGCGGTGCGATATATTGCATCATGTTGTTTTTGTCGATAGTAGCCGTCTTGCGGGAAGCATTGTATCCTACGACATGGGTGTTGAGACGCTGGGCGATCTTCTTCTCGATGCCATCGAATGCACCACCACAAATGAAAAGGATGTTTTTCGTGTTTACGGGAATCATCTTCTGGTCGGGGTGCTTGCGTCCTCCCTGAGGCGGAACGTTGACCACAGAACCTTCAAGCAGTTTGAGCAATCCCTGCTGCACCCCTTCACCGCTGACATCGCGGGTAATGGAAGGGTTGTCTCCTTTACGGGCAATCTTGTCTATCTCGTCGATAAAGACAATGCCCTGCTCTGCTTCGGGGACATTGTAATCGGCCACTTGAAGCAGACGGGTCAGAATGCTTTCGATATCTTCGCCTACATATCCTGCCTCTGTCAGCACGGTTGCATCCACTATTGTAAATGGAACATGCAGCAGCTTGGCGATGGTACGTGCCAAAAGTGTTTTACCGGTTCCGGTGCTGCCCACCATGATAATGTTCGACTTCTCGATTTCCACATCATCGCCACTGTCTTTCTGCAACAGGCGTTTATAGTGGTTATACACCGATACGGCAAGAAAGCGTTTGGCATCGTCCTGGCCAATCACATATTGGTCGAGGAAATTCTTTATTTCTACCGGTTTGGGTAGTTCCTTTAAGTTGAGTCGGGTAGCCCCCGCGCTCTGTTTGCCGGCTCCCATGGCTTCCTGAGTGATCTCATAAGCCTGGGTTGCACAGCTGTCGCAGATGTAGCCGTTCATTCCCGTAATCAGGAATCCGACTTCATTCTCCGAACGACCGCAAAAGCTACACCTTTTTTTATTATTCTTTGATTCAGCCATGTTTATTTCTTAATCAACACTTCGTCAATCATACCATATTCTTTTGCTTCCTGGGCAGTCATCCAGTAGTCACGGTCCGAATCGGCCCAAACCTTATCAAAAGAGGTACCCGAATGATCGGCAATAATGGTATAAAGTTCTTTCTTTAATTTCTGTATCTCGCGAGCCGTGATCTCAATATCCGAAGCCTGACCCTGTGCACCGCCCATCGGCTGATGAATCATCACACGTGAGTGAGGCAGCGCCGAGCGTTTGCCTTTGGCACCGGCCACCAACAGCACAGAAGCCATAGAAGCCGCCATACCGGTACAAATTGTTGCCACATCGCTCGAAATAAACTGCATCGTATCATAAATACCCAGTCCGGCATATACCGATCCGCCCGGCGAATTGATATAGATAGAGATATCTTTACCCGGATCTACCGAGTCAAGATATAGCAACTGTGCCTGCAGCGTATTGGCTGTATAATCGTCAATCTGTGTACCGAGGAAGATAATGCGGTCCATCATCAGGCGTGAGAACACGTCGAGCTGAGTGACATTCAGTTGTCTTTCTTCCAAAATATAGGGATTCAAATACCCGGCTTGCGATTTAATCACATCGTCCAGCACCATTGCATTCATACCTAAATGCTTGGTTGCGTATTTTCTAAAATCATCCATTGTTACGTTCCTTTCTATTATTAATAATGTAACTGCAAAGAAACAAAAAAGAACACAGAGACACAAAAAAACACAGAGTTATAATTTTATAAAAACTCTGTGTTTCTGTGACTTTATGTCCTATTCAAAAGAAGAGTTTATTCAAACATCTTATTGAATTCTTCCATTGAAACGGTTTTGTTCTCCAATGTAACCTTGCCTTTCAGTGCAGCGGCCAATTTGGTTTCTACTACGCGGTTTACCAGACCGTCGATGCTTTCTTTCTTTTTCAGCATCTCTTTTGCATAGTTCTCGAGGATATCATCGGGTATAGTCAGCATACCGTATTGGGCAAACTGAGCTTTTGTAGCTTCTTTCGCCATGTTGATCACGTCGTCCTGCTCTACCTTGATATCGTTTTCTTTCACCAACTGTTCCTTGATCAGGTGCCATGTCAGCTCTTCGATGCTCTTATCGTAGTTTTCGTTTACGAATTCTTCGCCTTTATCTTTGTTGTTCACCAACATGACACGCTTCAGCAGTGCATCGGGGAATTCCAGTTTGCCTACTTTATCGGTCAATACCTTGCGAACGTCGATCAGGAATTTATAGTCGCTGTCGGCAACAAACTGAGCTGCGATGCTTTCTTTTACTTTAGCACGGAATTCTTCTTCAGTCTTCACAACATCTTTGCCGAATACCTGGTCGAAAATCTCCTGGTTCAGTTCGCCGTTTACGAAACGGGTAACCTCTTCTACCTGGAAGCTGAAGTTGCCTTTTACTTCGGCAGCAGCTTCTTTATCGATTTTCAGCAGTGATGCCATTTCAACGGCATTGCCTTCGTATGCAGTGTTCGGGTTGAACACCAATACGTCATTTACCTTTGCATTTGCAAAGATAGCCTTCTGCTCGTCGTTCTTCATGTATGAAGGCATCATTACAGCACCTTCTACCTGAATACCGCCTTCCTTGGTGTTACCTTCTTCATCGAGTTCGGCCAACAGACCTTTCAGCATATCGTTCTCTTCGTAAGCATCTACCTTTTCGTATTTACCGTTACGTTGAGTATAAGCCTTAATCTGGTTTTCCACCATCTCGTCAGTTACCTCGATTGTATAGTAGTCTACCTTGTCCTGGTCGCTAACCTCAGCTTTGAATTCCGGAGCCAAAGCGATATCGAACACGAATTCGAATTCTTCCATTGTATCGAAATCGATATCCGGCTGCTTTTCTTCGTTAGGCATCGGTTCGCCAAGGATGTTGATGTTGTTATCCTTGATGTATGCGTATACTTTCTCAGAAAGCAATTTATTCACCTCGTCGGCAATAACTGACTTACCATACATCTTCTTCACCAAGCTCATGGGAACCATACCCGGACGGAATCCCGGAACCTGAGCTTTCTGACGGATGTTCTTCAACGATTTGTCTACCTGAGGCTGGTAGTCAGCTTTTTCAAGCTTCACGGTAAGCAATGCGCTTACTTTGTCAATGTTTTGTAATGAAACGTTCATTCTGACAATTATTTATTTGATTTATACTTTATTCTATACTCAAACGAGGGTGCAAAATTAGTGCTAATCTTTCAAATTTCAAAAAACATTGCAGAATTATTTCATTTGCAGAGAAGCGCCATTTTCGGCCGGAAGTAGCCAGACACACGCCTGAAAAGCCATTGGTCTGTTTCCGAAGGAGCCGGTTTTACTTTTTATTAACCAAAAAAGGAGAATGCGAATATTGAAAATTCCACAGAAGCCTCCCGAGCAAAGATCGGCAAACGGATGAAACTCAATCCATCTGTACATTAGAGAGATGCCGGGATATGAATGGATCGCCCCGTAGAGATTCGCAAATAAGCAATGATAACGATAATCGGGGTTTATGCTGACAAAAAGATGACAAATCGCCGTTTTCACCGACTCTCCTTTCCTTGATTTGGAACCAACGGGAAGAAAAAGGATCAGGAAAAAGCTGTCTTTGACTCCCCAAAGAGAGGTTTCTGATGGAACAAAGCCCGCGTTCCGGGTAAAGACAAGCTCCTTCCCAGGAAAAAGACGGGTACATTCTGCCCGAAAGACGTAAGCATTTTCGGAAAACGCTTACGTCTTTTTCCAATTTCTCCGAATGTTTTGTCCGGTCGCACTTATTGTTATGGAAAACGAAGCCTTCGGAAAACTTTTCCACTCTGGTTGCCTTCCGGAGAACCTTACCATCGGAATATCCTAAGAACAGACATCTACCGCAAAGAAGCACAAAATGAATCAATGGAGCGGATTCATCTTATCAGAATGCTTCGAAATCAATCTGTCTGAAAGAAAAGAGATAATACCGGAATCACCTGGAATGCGTTTTTTCCGGCCCCGACGAATACTCCTCCGAAATAAACAAATATGAGAAGAAACAATTATCATTTTGACAAAATGCCATCCAAACACCGATACCTTATCTATAAAGCCGGGAAGTTCGTATCTTCTTTACAATCCATATTTTCTATTTTCACCCCGAAAACGTTCCAAATCGCTAAAATTCATAGGTTTCGTATACAAAAAAAGAGAAAAAGTTATTGCAATTCCGGTTTTTATGCGTTTCTTTGCTGCGGAAAGATGATCGATTAGTTTCTCGATTTCAATTACAAGGTTTTTACTTCCGGCGCAAAGACGCTTTTGTAAACTCTCTGTTTCTTTAATCCTTTTATTATTAAATCATCTTCCGGAGAGTTTTATTTCATTTATTTCATTTTTTATCATTTTCACTATGAACATTTATGTTGGAAACCTTAGCTACCGTGTTAAGGAAGCAGATCTGCAACAAGTTATGGAAGACTACGGAACAGTAACTTCTTGCAAAGTAATCATGGATCGCGAAACAGGCAAATCAAAAGGTTTCGGTTTCGTAGAAATCGCTGACGATGCAGCCGGTGCAAAGGCTATCGCCGAATTGAACGGAGCTGAATACGAAGGTCGTACCATGGTGGTTAAAGAAGCCAGACCAAGAGAGTAACGACAGAAAAACGAAATTAAAAAGAAACCTTTTACCCAAAGAGCCGGTAAAAGGTTTTTTTTATGTATTCTATGTCCGGCGACTATTCTCCGGCAGAACGGAAAGCGGAAACGCTTGGCTAATCTTTCAGCTGGAAGTCCTTGCGACGCAACACAAAACTGTTACTCAGGTATTTCTCACGCACAATTTTATTTTCTGCCAACTCCTCGGGAGTGCCTTGGAACAGAATCTTTCCTTCGAACAGCAGATAGGCGCGATCGGTAATACTCAACGTTTCCTGCACATTATGGTCCGTTATCAGGATACCTATATTCTTATCCTTCAATTTCCAGACAATCTGCTGAATATCTTCTACGGCAATCGGGTCTACACCGGCAAACGGTTCATCGAGCATGATAAATTTAGGGTCGATGGCCAGGCAACGTGCTATTTCCGTACGGCGACGCTCACCACCGGACAACTGGGTACCCTTGTTCTTACGCACTTTCTGTAAACGGAACTCGGCTATCAGACTCTCAAGCTTATCTTTCTGATAATCGAGAGGCTTATTAGTCATTTCAAGCACGGAGGCAATGTTGTCCTCCACCGTCATCTGCCGGAAAACCGAAGCTTCCTGGGCCAAATATCCGATACCGGTCTGGGCACGTTTGTAAACAGGATATTTTGTTATTTCAAGATCATCCAGGAAAATACGGCCTTCATTCGGAGTAATCAATCCTACGGTCATATAGAACGAAGTAGTTTTCCCGGCACCGTTCGGCCCGAGCAAACCAACAATCTCGCCCTGCTTCACATTGATGGAAACATGGCTCACCACCGTACGCTTACCGTACTTTTTCACCAAGTCTTCAGTACGAAGCACCATCTTGCTTTCTTCCATATCCTTTGTTATTTTGCGGCAAATGTAGCAAAAATAAGCCGAAAAAACGTACATTTGCAAACAAATATACGAGTTATGATTAAAGCATTAAGAACCGTCGGCAGATACATCATGCTTATGGGGCGGACTTTTTCACGTCCCGAGCGTATGCGTATGTTCTTCCGGCAATATATCAAAGAGATAGAGCAACTGGGAGTAAACTCTATCGGCATCGTGCTGTTGATTTCATTCTTCATCGGAGCGGTGATCACCATCCAGATAAAATTAAACATCGAAAGCCCATGGATGCCCCGCTGGACGGTGGGATACGTCACCCGAGAGATTCTTCTGCTTGAATTCTCCTCCTCCATCATGTGTCTGATCCTGGCCGGTAAAGTAGGGTCGAACATAGCTTCCGAGCTGGGCACCATGCGCGTGACGCAACAGATTGACGCACTTGAAATCATGGGAGTCAACTCCGCCAACTATCTGATATTACCCAAAATTACGGCAATGGTCACCATGATTCCTATTTTAGTGACTTTCAGTATCTTCGCAGGTATCATCGGAGCGTTTGCAACCTGCTGGTTCGGTGGCATCATGACGGCTACCGACCTTGAGTACGGACTTCAATACATGTTTGTAGAGTGGTTTGTGTGGTGCGGCATCATCAAATCCCTGTTTTTTGCCTTTATCATTGCCAGCGTCTCCTCTTTCTTCGGCTATACCGTAGAAGGCGGTTCGATAGAAGTGGGAAAGGCATCTACCGATTCGGTGGTTTCCAGCAGCGTACTGATTTTGTTTGCCGACCTGGTATTAACTAAACTTTTAATGGGATGATCGAAGTAAAAGGACTCTATAAATCATTCGAAGGCAAAACGGTATTGCATAATATCGACGCCACTTTCGAAAATGGAAAAACCAGCCTGATTATCGGACAGAGCGGTTCGGGAAAGACTGTACTGATGAAATGTATCGTCGGATTGCTGACACCGGAAAAAGGAGAAGTGCTCTATGACGGACGCAACTTCCTGGCCATGGGGAAAAAAGAAAAGAAACACCTGCGACGCGAGATGGGAATGATTTTTCAAAGCGCGGCGTTGTTCGACTCCATGTCTGTTTTGGATAATGTTATGTTTCCACTCAACATGTTCGGCACCGACACCTTGCGCGAACAAACCAAACGGGCTATGTTCTGCCTCGACCGTGTCAACCTCACGGAAGCTAAAGATAAATTTCCCGGCGAAATCAGTGGAGGTATGCAGAAGCGTGTAGCCATTGCACGGGCCATTGCACTGAACCCGCAGTATCTCTTTTGCGATGAACCAAACTCCGGACTCGACCCTAAAACTTCTTTAGTGATAGACGACCTGATTCATGACATCACACGGGAATACAACATGACTACCATCATCAACACCCACGACATGAACTCGGTAATGGGAATCGGTGAAAAGATTATCTACATTTATCAGGGAACCAAAGAATGGGAGGGCACAAAAGATGACATTTTCACATCCACCAACGAACAGTTGAATAACTTCATTTTCGCCTCCGACCTGCTGCGTAAAGTAAAGGATGTAGAAATACAAAACCTCGAAGGATAATCCACTATCAGACTGAAATAGAAGGGCTCATGAATCATCACAATTCACGAGCCCACTTTTTGTTATAAAAAAACCAGTTAATAGAATCGACATATATCATCACGACATATTGACTGTCCTAAAGTTCTCAATAAAACTTAAAAAGAGAATAATGGCACAGTTGCATAAGTCCGTGGCAATATAATCATGTTATCCAAAGATTATGGAC